>OGEE01000139.1_pt1 | contig 66837 bp, 54 predicted proteins | sample 1570571 | NCBI WGS metagenome assembly OGEE01 (sample SAMEA2582169, study PRJEB24529) | metagenome | biome: Human gut stool | place: China | collected 2011
GAAGAGTACCTGTCAAAACTTTTGGAGGGCAGCGCAATTTAATGCGTCTGCCCTGGATGTTTCTTCGCCTTCAGATGTAGGCTATTACTCCCTCAAGTAACCCCTCTTTGTCCCCCCTGGATTTATTGCAACATTTATCGATGTAAGTGTTGCAAATGATGAATTATTGTTGTATTTTTGCAGCGTTATAAAACATTAAGTATAAACCAAATAGAATTCAATACATGAATATCAGAAAAACACTGAAGAGACTGATTAACGATACACAGTATGTCGCAGCGCTCGAAAAGCAGAATGATCTGCTGAAAGAAAAACTCCAGCAGGAAAAAGACAACCTTCAGAAACAGAAGGACGTCTTCAAAAAGGAGAAGGAACAGGAAGAGGCCGACGAAGAGGCTCAGTACAAGAAACGCAGCCGCAACTACCTGCGCCCTATCACGGATATGCAGAAATGGTTGCTGGAGAACTATGAGTTCCGATATAATGTCATCACCGATGTTTTCGAATATCGAAAGAAGAATGATGAAGAAAAAGGAATGGTGAAGACCGAAGAATATGATTCAGAAGGCAAAATCAAGCATGATTTCGAAATCATCGACAAGTATGCCATCAACACCATTGCCATCGAGGTGCAGGAGGCAGGCATCTTCGTGCGTGACCACTTCGTAGAACGACTCATCAAGTCGAAGTACGCCCAACCCTATCATCCCATCCGCAGCTATATCAACAAGGTGAGAGGAACCTGGGACGGAAAGGACAGAATCTGCGACTTCCTTCGCCGCATCAACCCGTCTGACTATTGCCTGAAGATGGGAAGAATCTGGCTACGTGCCATGGTGGCGCAGATGGCTGGATACGACGAGAAACATGCCAACAGCGTGATGCTTACCCTGGTTTCAACGACACAGGGACTGCATAAGAGTACTTTTCTCAGAAGTTTATTGCCCAACGAGCTAAGAGATTACTACACAGATGATTTCTCGCTCAACCAAAAGGGAAATGCTCAGAGAAAGATAGTAGAATTTGCCATCATCAATGACGACGAGCTTGACAAGGAGAATCCGAAGAAGATGCCATTGATGAAAACCATGATGCAAACCATGAAGCCAAGCTTCATCGGTGCCTACAAGAAGAACTTCAACCGTCTGCCACGTTCAGCGTCGTTCACCGGCACCAGCAACCAGCGTGAACTCCTCACCGACCACTCGGGGTCACGAAGATTCCTGATTCTGGAACCCGACGGGATGATCAACGTGGAAGGTATCGAGCACGACGCTATCTACGCCCAACTTCTATACGAGTTGGAACATGGCGAACCTTACTTCTTCTCCAAGGATGATGAAAAGGAGATGCAGGAACACAACCTGCCTTACTATATCAAGACAGATTTGGAAAAAACCATCACTTCATACTTCAGAATTCCCGACAACGATGAAAAGGGAGAGAAACTGACAGCCGACATCATCTTGAAAAAATTGAGAACAAAGCACGCCAAGGGAGTTCAGAACATCGCCATGAATCCCTTCAGCAAGACCCAGACCCGCCTTTTTGGCAAACCGGAACATGCCAGATACGGCAACCTGTATCTTGTAGAAGAAATCCGATAGATAGAAGGAACTTCAAAAACAAAGAATACAAACACAAAAGAATACAAGAACGCAAAGAAAAAGTCCTTTCACACTCAATGCGCTGTTTATCAACGGCAAAAGCAGATTTGTGAAAGGATTTTTTCTGCGTTATTTTTTTAAACTCCTATTCTGCGATAGATATACACCTTGCCTTCGCGCTCACGGGTCATCTTCGGAAACTCACCCTCACACAAGTCGGACAATACCTTCTGGGCATGATACTTGGTAACACCATGAAGACGCATGAAATCACGAACCGTGATATAGCCATGCTCACGGCAGAAGTTGGTAATATCCAGCAATTCCTGAGCAGTCTCCTTAGGAGGCGCACTTACCTTCCAGGTGTCACGACTGCAGTTGCATCTATAATTGACGAAAAACTCCTTATCAAACTCATGGGTGGTTCTCACCTCGAAGCCCTCAATTTCTACCTCACTTGCCGGAATCAGATCGCCCTCATGGTACACCTTATGATATACGTTTCCATCGACATCCTTATGGTCTTTTAATTTCAATTTAGGCTTGATGATGAACATATCCCCCACCTTCACCTCCTTGCCCTGGGAAAGAGCCATCATCGTCTCATCCTTGATAGACTGGATGGCAGCCAGAAACTGAGGAGTAGCCATCTGGTAATGCTGGCGCATACCATCACGCATATCCTTGAAATCATACACATCCTTATATACAAACTGAGGATGAATCAAATACTTGCCAGTCTCGTCTTTCTTCGGAGATCGGTGCTCTATGTAACCTATCGGTCCTGTTGCTCTTGGCATAATCGTTATAATAAATGTTGCATGAAGAAATCTCCCTTGTGGAGTTCCTTACACCCTGCAAAGATACTAAAAAATCTCATAACACCAACAAAAAGATAGAGAAAAACGCTTTTCTCTTACTATTTATTTCCTTCAACTCTTGCTTTGCAGACAGTTTTTACCCATTTTTCCTATATATAATAATGTGTACGCATACAATTACACTACATTAACTATTAGAAAAAGTTAAAAGAGTATCTTTTTTCTACTTTTTCTTCATTTTTTCTTTCTTTTTGTTGGTTATTTCAATAAAAATCTATACCTTTGCAAACAGAAAATAGAAAACAAGAATTTAAACACAATAAAAGATTAAAGATTATGAAAGCATCTGAAGTAATCGCGAATCTCCAAAGAAGATTCCCAAACGAGCCTGAGTACATCCAGGCAGTTAGTCAGGTTCTCGGTACTATCGAGGAAGAGTACAACAAGCACCCTGAGTTTGAGAAGGCAAACCTCATCGAGCGTCTCTGCATCCCAGACCGCATCATCCAGTTCCGTGTATCTTGGGTTGATGATAAGGGTAACGTACAGACTAACATGGGTTACCGCGTTCAGCACAACAATGCGATTGGCCCTTACAAGGGAGGTCTTCGCTATCACAAGTCTGTGAACTTGGGTATTTTGAAGTTCTTGGCTTTCGAGCAGACATTCAAGAACTCTCTTACAACTCTGCCAATGGGTGGTGCTAAGGGTGGTTCCGACTTCTCTCCACGTGGCAAGAGCAACAACGAGGTAATGCGTTTCTGCCAGGCTTTCATGACAGAGCTTTATCGTCACATGGGTCCAGACGAGGATGTTCCAGCTGGTGACATCGGTGTAGGTGGCCGTGAGGTAGGTTACCTCTTCGGAATGTACAAGAAGTTGACACACCAGTTCCAGGGCGTCTTGACCGGTAAGGGTCAGGAGTTCGGCGGTTCATTGATCCGTCCTGAGGCTACAGGTTACGGTAACGTATACTTCCTCTGCAACATGCTCGCTACCAAGGGTATTGACATCAAGGGCAAGACTGTTTTGGTTTCAGGTTCAGGTAATGTAGCGCAGTACACTATGGAGAAGTTGCTCCAGTTGGGTGCTAAGCCAGTTACATGTTCAGATTCAGACGGTTACATCTACGACCCAGACGGAATCGACCGCGAGAAGCTCGATTACATCATGGAGCTCAAGAACGTAGAGCGTGGCCGTATCAAGGAGTATGCAGAGAAGTATGGTGTAAAATATGTTGCGGGTGCTAAGCCTTGGTTTGAGAAGGCAGACATCGCTCTCCCATCAGCTACTCAGAACGAAATCAACGAGGAGGCAGCCAAGGCTCTCATCGCCAACGGCGTTATCGCAGTGAGCGAGGGTGCCAACATGCCATCTACTCCAGAGGCTATCAAGGTATTCCAGGATGCTAAGATTCTCTACTCTCCAGGTAAGGCAGCCAACGCAGGTGGTGTGGCAGTATCAGGTCTTGAGATGAGCCAGAACTCAGAGCGTCTGAAGTGGTCTCGTGAGGAGGTTGATGCTAAGCTCCACGACATCATGAACGATATTCACGCTAACTGCGTGAAGTATGGTACAGAGCCAGACGGTTACGTAAATTACGTAAAGGGTGCAAACGTAGCCGGCTTCCTGAAGGTAGCTAAGGCTATGATGGCTCAGGGCATCGTTTAATCCAAGAAGACTACCAACTTGGTTATGATATAGAAAGAGGGCAATCCGGAATATCGGATTGCCCTCTTTTGCTATGATAAACATCGATTTTGGGATGATGAAAATCGGCAGAAAACGAAAGGATTCCTGCCGATATTTCTCTTCTGTTATTTATACCGGTGTATCTTCCGGTTTCTCCTTGAAGAGGTCGTCTGCCTCCTTAGGCAGCTCATCCTCATCAAACCATTGCGAAAGCTTGCTGTAGGCTTTCTGCTTGGCATCTTCTGAAACATCGCCCCAAACCTTCTTGAGCACGAAGAGCAGCACGGCAAGGTCGTCGCCCAAGCCGGCAATAGGAATGGCATCAGGGATGACATCCAGCGGACTGATGAGGTAGCCCAAGGCTCCTATAATCATCGCCTTGTCTCTCAGCGCCACCTTGTCGCTCTCTAATGTATAATAGAGAATGAGGGCTGCATAAACCATCTTGGCACCTGCACGCTTAGCCACGTGCGAAATCTTCTCGACAAATGCACTCTGAGTGAACTTGTCCTTATAAGCCATAAAGTCTGGTAAAGTCATGTTAATTTATAATTAATAATTAATAATTAATAATTTATAGTTTATAGTTTCGGGAAGGCTTCTGGAATACTTCCGAGAGTCTTCCGAAAGACTTCCTATGGGCTATGCCTTCGGCTCATAGAAGAGCACAGCCTTGATGAAGGTCTCCATCTGGGTTTCCTTGTGCTTGTTCACGCGATAGGCGATGATCATCTGAAGCAAAGCCTCGAAGAAGCAGGCAAGCAGCAGACCGATGATAAGGGCTATGACGGTGGTGAGGGCCTTGCCATTCTCATAGATAGGCGACTTGTCGGGGAAACAAGACAAGATTAAAACTGGGATAACGGTGATGAAACCGCCCACCGTGAGCTGGGTACGCTTGGAGCCGCCCATATCGAGGATGGCCTGCTTATCGAAGAGATAGTCGTCCAAATCCATGCGGGTAATACCATAGTTCTCGAACTTAGGGAAGTCGGCATTCGCACCATACTTCTCTATCTTACTGGTCACCTTGTGCTCAAAATCATCTAATATCTGCTTTTCCGGTTCTCTGAGATTCATAATCCTGTTAGTTATATTAAAAACGTTTGAAATATCGCACCCTACATTATTATATATATAGCGATGCGGAAAGAACTAAAAAGAAAGAAAGCAGTGCCCCTATAAGCCGAGTTCTGTTCCTGCCCCAAGAAAGGAAACAGGCGCCTGTCATTTATCTAGTCCCAGAGTCACCCCTGGGCTCAAGCACTCTACCCTCCACAGTAGCCCGAAGGCAATCGGACGAGCCGCCCTCAATCTGCGGTTTACATGAGCTTACAGCTCCCAGATGGCACAGCCTGACGATTACCCGCCAGCTGGTGGTCTCTTACACCACCTTCTCACCCTTACCCGACACTAAACCACGACGTATGCTGAAAGCCCCATCGCTACGGAATAAGTTTCGGGCGGTTGTTTTCTTCTACCGACACCTACTGTCACCAATAGCTTCTATTTTCGGAAGTGGGATGCCCTTTGCTGCCCGGACTTTCCTCTTTCATCCCCATCAGGGAATGCCAGCGACAAGCCGGAGCACTGCTTTCGAACTGCAAAGGTAACAAAAAAGTTCGACTTAACCGCTAATTTTGCTAAGTTTTTAAACTCTTTTCGCTTTTCTTTGCCATCTCAATGCCGCTTTCAGGATATTCGAGAAGGTTTTCTGACTACTTTTCTACTAACCTTCTTTATATTCGTTTACAATTTGCAGACATTTAGTTTTATATACAGAAGTAGGAAATTTCAGAAAAGTAGCAAACAATTGTAAAAATGGGACTATTCTTGTTTAAGAGCCGTTAAAGTGTTAATTTCAAATGTTAAAACGGGATAAAAATTAGCACAAAGTTATCCGTATATCAAAAAATGATTCTATATTTGCATCCGAAAAGCTGAGGCTAGGGCTGACAGAAGTGACAGACTCAGGAAGTTTGGCACAGTATTGGCAAGGCTGAAAACTATAACATAATAAAGATGAAAGTAACAATCAAACGAAAGTAATAATAAAAAAGATATTGAAACATGAAAAAGGTAACTAATTATGTAATGGCAGTGCTATGCGTAGGATCGCTGGCATTCTCAACAGGTGCATTTATGAAGGTGAACGCTTCTCCAGCAGTAACAGCTGAGGCACCAGGTCAACCGGTAGATTTGACTTACGCAGCAGAGAAGGCTCTGCCAGCCGTGGTACATATCAAATACGTTCAGAACTCAAAGGTGAAGACTGTGGATGTGCAGAGCGACCCGTTCGGAGGTTTCTTCGACCCATTCGGATTCTTCGGAAACCCAGGACAGGGAAATGGCGGAACACGCAAGCAGCAGGTACAGACTCCTAAGAGAGAGGCCACTGGTTCGGGCGTCATCATCAGCGCAGACGGCTACATCGTAACCAACAACCACGTGGTGGAAGGTGCCGACGAGCTGACCGTTACCCTGAACGACAACCGCGAATATTCAGCACGCATCATCGGTACCGACAAGACCACCGACCTTGCCTTGATCAAGATTGACGGCAAGAACCTGCCTACCCTTCCTATCGCCAACAGCGACAACGTGAAGGTGGGTGAATGGGTCATCGCAGTGGGCAACCCATTCGGACTGAACAACACCGTTACCGCAGGTATCATCTCCGCCAAGGCACGTTCGCTGGGCGCCAACGGCGTAGAGAGCTTCATCCAAACCGATGCAGCCATCAACGCAGGTAACTCGGGCGGTGCACTGGTCAACACCCAGGGTGAACTGGTAGGTATCAACGCCATGCTCTATTCCCAGACCGGTTCTTATGCAGGTTACGGTTTTGCCATCCCTACTTCTATCATGAACAAGGTAGTAGACGACTTGAAGAAATACGGCAGCGTACAGCGCGTGATGCTTAGCATCCAGGGTAGCGACGTTCTCAACTACATCAACGCCCAGAAGGAGAACGGAAAGGAAGTTGACTTAGGTACCAACGAGGGTGTTTATATTGCCAAGGTAGATGAGGACGGCAACGGTGCAGCAGCCGGACTGAAGGAAGGTGACGTCATCACCAAGGTAGACGGCAAGAAGGTGACCAAGATGGCAGAGTTGCAGGAGTCACTGAACGGCAAGCGCCCTGGCGACAAGATGAGCATCACCTACTTGCGCAACAAGAAGACCAACACGAAGACCATCACCCTGAAGAATGCCCAGGGCAACACTTCCGTGATTAAGAGCGCTGACCTCGACGTGCTCGGCGGCACCTTCCGCCCTATCAGCGAGAGCCAGAAGAACCAGCTCAGCATCAAGTATGGTGTAGAAGTGATGAAGGTTAACAGCGGTGCACTGAAGGATGCAGGTGTATCACGCGGATTCATTATCCAGCGCATCAACGACAACAATATTACATCGCTCGACGACCTGCAGAAGGCCGTGAAGAGTGCTTCTACCAGCAAGGATCCTGTGCTCTACATCCAGGGCGTATGGCCTACCGGCAAGAAGGCTTACTTCGCAGTTCCTCTGCAGAAGGACTAACCGTTGCTGATAAAGAAAGCATCGGAGTTGATGAAAAAAGCATAAAAAAGTGGGGCTTTCAACTCTCCTAAAGAGGATTGAATCGTCTCAGAAATGATAAAAAATAACAAAATAGCAGGTATTTTCAAAAATATCTGCTATTTTTTTTGTCGTTTCAAACAAAAAGTGTAATTTTGCATCAACATAAAATGAAATGTTACCATGAGACAACTAAAAATTTCAAAATCGATAACGAATCGCGAAAGCGCATCGTTAGAAAAGTATCTCCAAGAAATTGGACACGAGGACCTTCTCACCACAGAGGAAGAGGTGGAACTCGCGCAGAAAATAAGGGAAGGTGATAAGAGAGCTCTAGAGAGATTAACCAAGGCAAACTTGCGTTTCGTGGTATCTGTGGCTAAGCAGTATCAAAATCAGGGACTCAGCTTACCCGACCTTATCAATGAGGGCAACGTAGGTCTTATCAAAGCTGCCCAGAAATTCGATGAAACCCGCGGCTTCAAGTTCATCTCCTACGCCGTATGGTGGATTCGCCAGAGCATTCTGCAGGCAATAGCCGAGCAGAGCAGAATAGTGCGCCTTCCACTCAACCAGGTGGGAAGCGTAAACAAGATAGCGAAGGAACTCAACAAGTTTGAGCAGGAACACGAACGCAAACCCAGCGTTGACGAGATAGCCGAACGTGTAGACCTGCCGGAAGACAAGATCAGTGACGCCCTGAAGGCAAACTCACGCCATGTAAGCATGGATGCTCCCATTGCCGACGGCGAGGACAGCAGCATGATGGACTACTATACTTCGGGTGATGCCCCAAGCACAGACTACCAGCTGGACAGAGAATCCCTGCACAAGGAAATTGAAAGAGTAATCCTGACCCTCACCGAACGTGAGCAGAAGGTGATGAGAGCCTTTTACGGCATCGGAGAACCGGAGCTGACACTTGATGAGATAGGAACAAAATATAATCTGACCCGGGAACGAGTGCGCCAAATTAAGGAAAAAGCCATTCGCCGAATCAGACACAACACGAATAACCAACTGCTGAAATCCTACTTGGGAAGATAGGACAACCTGTTTTTCAGAAATAGGGCAACCTGTCTAGATTTAGGTGGGACGACGGCTTTAAAAATATCAGTAGAAGAAAAATAAGAAATGAAAGTATTAAGAATTGCATTAGCACTGGCCATCGTAGCCATCTCTTCGCTTGCAGCACAGGCAAAGGTTGAACCAACGACTGCATATATGTTTGGTTTTGCATCGTCGTTCAACGACTCTACCGTGTACATCACCAGCGTTCAGAAAGTAGATTCCGTATATCTCAGCCATAAGAACCTGTTTCTGGAAGGCAGAGACAACTACTCTTTCCAGCTTCGTGATTACCTGGAGTCAATCGGCGAGCCTAAGAGAACCTGCATCGTGATGTTCGACCGCAACTTCAAGAAGGCAGAGAAAAAGTGGACCAAGCTCTACGAGCGCTACACCAAGAAAACAAAGGCCAAGCGCCTGAAGAGCGGAGAAAAGCCAAAGGAACTTCCTTCACCATGGCAGGTGAAGAGCGTGGACGAGAACAAGTTCACCTTCAAGCCTATCACTCCTGACAATATGGAGGAACCAATGACCAAGCAGGAGCGTAAGGAAGCAAAGATGAAGGCTAAGGAAGAGGTGAAGAAGCAGAAGGCGGAAGCAAAAAAGCAGAAGGCAGATGCAAAAAAGCAGAAAGCGGAAGCTAAGGCGGAAGCCAAGAATGCCAAATCCAAGTAAAAAAGCAGCTACCCTATAGCAAACCGAAAAAATGAAAGACAATTTTTACCGCGTCGCCGAGTTGGACATGCTGATACAGTTCGCAGAATCTGCCACCAACGACGAGCGACTCATAGAATCATTCGAACCCTTCAGAGTTTCTGCTCCGAAGGGCTCGATTTTATTCCACCTTACCGTAGATGACAGTACCCGACCTTATCCCAAGGAAAAACGCGAACGAATCAGAAACTTTGATACTGGCAGCGGACATACCTTGGTTGACAAGCTCGACAATGGCGGATACCAGTTTATCATCCGCGACATCTATGATGCCGACTGTGCACTGGTCATTACCAACGCCGACTTCAGCGAATGCCACTGTGCGCTTAACGGCAGCATGAACATGCGCCGATTCGGTCTTAACAACACGCTGATGCTCATCTACGCCTTTTCATCCTGCCCATACGACACGCTGATGCTTCATGCTTCCCTGGTTCGCCAGAATGGCTACGGCTATGCGTTCATCGCCAAGAGTGGAACAGGAAAGAGCACGCACGTGAGTCTCTGGCTGAGACATCTGAAGGGCTGCGACCTGATGAACGATGACAACCCTATCCTGCGAATCATCGGGGGCAAGGTTTACATCTTCGGAAGTCCATGGAGCGGCAAGACGCCTTGCTATCGCAACGTGAAGGCTCCGCTGGGTGCCATCACCCGCATCGACAGGGCTGAAGAAAACTCAGTGGATAAGCTCTCGCCCGTGGCAGCCTTCGCATCGCTCTTGCCTGCCTGCTCTAGCATGAAATGGGACAAGGACATCTATGACCGCATCTGTGCCACCATCACCAAGGTGATAGAATCCATAGGAATCTACACCCTCCACTGCCTGCCCGACAAAGAGGCAGCACTGGTTTGCAACAGAGCTATCAGCGTGAAGGAAAGTCTGGTTGAGGCTACAGCCCGACTTCTGGAAGAAGGTCATACGGTGACACTTCCACTTCGCGGCTATTCGATGCGTCCCTTCCTAGAAGACAACCGCGACAAGGCGCTGCTCCGCAAAGCCACGCTGGAAGACGTGGTAGAAGGAAATGCCGTACTTGCAGAAGTAAAACCCCATCATTACGTGCTCCATCGCATCGTGAAGATAGAGGGAGAAAAGGTGACGCTGAGAGGCGACGGCAACTTCGGTGTGGAAGTCTGCCAAAGAAAAGATGTAAGGGGTGCCGTGATAGGCTTCTACAGAAAAGGAAGGAAATCCATCGACAGGACAGACGCCCTGAAATGGCGCATCTACTCCAGAATGTGGACCCGCCTCTTCCCTATCCGCCGCTATCTGCTGGCAGCATGGAAGATATGGAATGGAAAATATAAGAAATAAAAAATGGGCAATCCTACAAGACGAGGATTGCCCATTTTTTATAAACATCTATTTTACTCGATAATGCCAGCCTTCATCCACTGCGCCACGAGTGCTTCTACATCCTTGGCTGCCGTATCAGCATCAACCTCATATTCCTGGGTAAGCAACTCTACCAGATTGTTCTTGTCGAACTCCTTGCCCTGGATGCTGTTCCAGAGATAAGCAGAACTCTCGTTCATGCTGATGATGCTGCTGAAGTCGATGTTCTCAGCACCTTCTGCCACTATCACGTTTTCTCCGCACACCTGGCGAAGATTAAAACCTTTCTTTGTTTTCATGCTATAGTTTTTTATCGTTTATATTCATTGCCTATGGCACAAGCTCACCCTTATTTATTCAGGTGAGTCTTGAACCAGTCTGTAATCTGGCGAAGCAGATGATTACGGGTGTTGCCGCCAGAGATGCCATGGTTACGATTGGTGTACCAAATCTCCTTGAAATCCTTGTCTGCCTGCACCAAGGCCTCAGCATACTCAAAGGTGTTCTGCGGATGCACATTGTCATCAGCCACACCATGACAGAGGAGCAGGGCTCCATGCTGCTTGCCGGCACGCTCGATAGGATTGTCGTTATAACCCTTCTCGTTCTCCTTCGGAGTACGCATATAGCGCTCGGTATAAACGGAATCGTAGTAACGGTAGCAGGTAGGAGGCGCTACGGCTACACCTGCATAGAACACAGGGCGACCCTCACTCATACTCATCAGGGTGTTGAAACCACCATAGCTCCATCCCCAGATTCCGATGTTGTTCTTATCCACGTATGGAAGGCTACCCATGTAGAGAGCAGTCTCCACCTGATCCTTAGACTCCAGATCGCCAAGGGTAAGATAGGTACACTTCTCAAACTCCGCGCCACGTCCGCCTGTACCACGTCCATCCACGCAAGCCACGATGAAACCCTCCTGTGCCAGATAGTAATCGAAGGCTCCGCCGGAACCCATGCTACCTGTGCTCCAGGCATTGAGCACCTGCTGACTGCCAGGACCCGAATACTGGAAGAGGATGACTGGATATTTCTTGCTGGCGTCGAAATCTACAGGCTTCACCATCCAACCATCGAGCTTCACGCCCTCGGAAGTGGTAAAGGAGAAAGTCTCACGCTTGCCCCAGTTGTACTTCTGTGTCTTCTCAATCAACTCCTTATTGTCTTCCAAGGTCTTGATCACCTTTCCCTTATTGTTGCGGACGGTGTAGACGTATGGATGACTGTAGCTGCTCCAGTTGTTCACGAAATAGCGGTAATCGCCCGAGAAATAAGCCGAGTTGGAACCCTCCTGAGAAGTGAGTCGTTCCACCTTTCCGTTCTTGTGAGCCACATACACCTGGCGGTCGTGCGCATTGAGCATGGCTGCCTGGAAATAAACGTCGCCCGTCTTCTCGTCCATACCGTAGATGGCAGTCACATCATAGTTACCCTTCTCCACCTGACGGATCAGTTTGCCGTTCATATCGTAGAGATAGAGGTGCATATAGCCGTCGCGGTCGCTAGGAAGCAGGATGTTCTTCTTGCCCACGATGCTGTTCTCTACCACTTCTTCCTTCACAAACTTAGGAACGATTTCCTGGATGAGCTGCTTGCTCTTACCGGTGAAAGGATTTACGGAATAGAGGCGCATATCGTCCTGATGGCGATTCATCGTATAGACGATGAGGCTGTTGGCATCAGGAGAAGTCTTGATGCGAGGATAATAGCCGTCAGCATCTACAGGCACATCCAGAGCGATGGTCTTGCCCGACTTCATATCGTAGCTCCAGAGGCTCACCTTGGAATTATCCTGTCCTGCCTTAGGATATTTATAGGAATACTCGCCCGGATAGTCGTGAAACTCCTTTCTGGTAGGATTTGAACCCTCGAAGAGCTGGAGCGAATAGGTCTTCACATGGCTCTCGTCGAAACGGATCCATCCGATGGCTGTTCCATCCGCATTCCATGCAAAGGCACGGTTGAAGGCAAACTCCTCCTCGTAAACCCAATCAGGAATACCATTGATAATTTCATTGAACTTACCATCCTTGGTTACTTGTACTTCCTTCTCGCCATCGGTAACGAAGATGTTATTGTCCTTGACGAAAGCCACGTGGCGGGAGTCTGGCGACCAGGTAGCCACCTGCTGGTTCTCACCCTCAGAGAGCTTCTTGATGGTCTTCGAAGCAATGTTGTAGATGAAATACTCAGCCTTGAACGAACGGCGATACACCGCCTTGCGCTTGGTGAAGATAAGCATCTTCTTGCCATCAGGACTGATGACATAGCCCTCAACACTCTGCATAGGCGCTTTGGCAGCATCTACGTCGAAGAGCACAGCCACCTGCTTACCCGTCTTGAACGAATAACTAACAATCTGCTTTCCGTCATTGCTGATAGAAGCATAGAGATCGGTTCCCTCGATAGGGTTGATACCGGTAACGTATGAGGCAGAGAATTCGCCGGAGGTAATAGCCTTCAGATCGAGCTTCTCTGCCGCTTGCATTGCTGATACCATCATGATACTTGCAATTAAAACTGAAAATCTTTTCATGTATTATATGAATACTTTATGTTGTTTACTCTATCATTTAATCCTAGATGAAACACGTTGAAGACCTTGCGTTTTCCTAATCCTTGTGAAACAGACTAATCCTTGTGCAACGCCTCAATAGGCGAATAGTCTTCATCCTGAAGCAACTCCTTCACGGTAATCTTCGGATTACGCTTCACAAAAGCCTGGATAGTCTTCACATACTTGGTTTCGAACACATCCTTGCCCATCGCCTTGTTCACAGCCCACATAATCTTGCCCATGTGAAGGTCACGGTCCAACTGCGCACGGGTATCAAAGTTCTTCATCTGATAGTTGCTGAGCAGATAGAAGGTAAGACAATCGGGCACGATATACTGGCGCTGCATGGTGCTGCGCTGCTGGACTGTATAGAACTTCTTGTAGAGCGGATAATCCGGGCCCATATACTTATCGAGCGAGATACCCACGGAATGCTCACCCACCACAATACTCTGGTCTAAGGCACCTATCTGGGCATAGAAATAAGGCTGAGGAAGTTCTGGAATCCAATCGTGCAAACGGCCGAACGCCTTCTTGAGCTGGTCGTTGATATCATCCATGTTGGCGTATTCCGCCTCTGCATCGGCTATCAGAGCCTGCAGGGTGGAATCCTGATAGAACATCAGGAAACGGTTGCTGATGTTGGCATCAGTGATGGTGCCCAACTGCAGCATCTTCTCAATCAGCGTACGGGTTTCTATCGGATAATCGGTGTTCATCTGCTGAAGGGCTGAAAAATCACCTGTAGTGAGGTATCTGCTCTGCAAGCGGTCGTAGCGCTGCACCGTGAGGGGCACAGCATCGGCTTCCTCATTCGGCTTGAACTTAAACTCGCAAGCCGAACAAAGCAGTATGATTGCTAATATGACAATATAATCAAATATCTTTTTCACGATAATTCACATTCTTCAAGTTACGACTGCAAAAATACTAAAAATTATTTAAATTACCAAGTATTTTTGCTAAAAAATCAAACTCATCCGTGAAAAAAGATGGGTTTTACCCTAAATTCATTAACAAAAAAGCCAATAATGAGCAAACAAGGCTTTCTTTTTGCTCATTATTGGCTATTTGCGCAATATTTTAATGATCGGATGATGCAATATTCCATTATCGGATGATGCATGAAACAGCCACCTTGACAGGCTCTTCTATCTGCTTCTTCCAATCCTTCAACCACTGATACCACTCCTTCTCGCCCTTAAAGCCATAGGTTTCGTTGGCACTGGTATAAGCAAGCTTATAGCTCAACTTATTACCGGTAGGTTTCACCACCTGGGTATAGCAATCCTTGTTGGCTGGTTCCTGGCTAACCAATGCCGACTGTGGCACGTAGATTCCCAAGCCCACGGTCTCCAGCTTATGCTTGCCGTCATCCTTGCCCGTTGGCCAGTCGCTTCCGTAGCAGCCACGCAATCCCTTGCCATCAGCAAACTCGCTGGAGCCCTTCACATTGATAAGACCTGTGGCAAACTGATAATCGGAAGCATCCTTGTTGAAGAACACATCTACATCAAAATCGCGATGACCGGCATAGATGGTGTAACGGATAGTGGCATTCACAGGCTTCAAACCTGGAGCTGGCACCCAACCATTATCCACCACTTCGACGATGGCACGGAGCGGACCTTCGGAGATAACCCGCTGCTCCTGATACTTCACATCGTTGAGATGCAGCTGATTCTTGCCATCCCACCCACGCAGGGCGCCCAATCCGTAGGTGTTGCCTACCCAAAGGCAGTCGTCGCCAGAACCAGCCTGCAGCTGTTCTTCGGATGGATAGAACTGGGTATCATAGACAACCAGTCCCTTGTTAATCTTGCCATAGAGGTCGATGGTCTGGCGATTGTCGAAATATACACGCATGGCAACCAGTTCACTCTCGAAGCAGACGCCATGAGAATGCACGTAGTGATAGACATCCTTGGTTTTCTTGTCGAAAGAGATGCTGCGCAGATAGATGTCCTGCTTGTTCTTTGCCAACTTCTTGTTCTTGCTAGGCAAGCAAAGTTCGGCAAAGGTACGGGCCGGATACTGTGCCTGCTCGCCATCCTGATAGAGCTGAACCTGATAGGTCTTGGTCTCCTTCTTGCCAAGGTCAACCAGGAAACAGAGCTCATCGTTGGTGCAATCGCGATTGGTGTCGTCGAGCTGGGAAGGAATCTCCTTGCCATCCACCTTAACCACGGCACGCTGAATAGCGCCAATGGATCCTAACTTACTGAGGTCGATAACCACTGGAGCATCGGTCTTAGCCGATTTGGAAGGGTTAGATACCGACACTTCGAAATTCGCCTGAGCTTGGGCTGATAAGGTCATCAGCGATACCAGCGCCATCATCATTTGTTTCTTCATCATAGATTCTTATTTTAAGTTTGTTTATGTAATCTTACAACTTCGAGAAGATTTTCTTGCCCTTAGCGTAGTACTGCCAAAGGATGGAACAGTCGAAAACCTGAGGGATTTCGCCCGCTACTCTATTCGCCTGAATCTTCTTGCGGTCTTCATCGAAATCATGTTTCCATGTCTGGAAAGCCTTGCGGGCCTTGAAAATAGCCTTGAGGTCACCCATGTTGTGTTTCAGGATGAACATCTCGAAAGCAGCCAGATAATCCAAGAACCACCTCACTCTCATAACATGCTTCAAATCCCTATCACTCAGATTCTTATAAAGCATCGTTAAATTGTTTCTGAAATTCAGATAGGTCTTCATTGGATTACTTTTCGGCAAGGTTCCACCACCCACATGATACACTTCGCTCTCGGGAATGCAATAGATTTTTCTACCCATCAGACGCAATCGCCAACAGAGATCTATCTCCTCATTGTGGGCGAAGAAGCGACCATCCAAGCCGCCAGCTTCCCAATAATCCTTGGAACGGATCATCATGCAGGCACCTGTGGCCCAGAGCACTTCCTGCTGGTAATCATACTGACCATTGTCTCGCTCCACGGTATCGAAGATGCGGCCCCGACAGAACGGGTAACCATACTTATCGAGGAATCCACCACAAGCCCCGGCATATTCGAAACTATCCTTGTCGTATTCCGCCAGGAGCTTAGGCTGGCAAGCTGCCACCTGCGGATGGGAATCCATGAACTCAATGAGCGGAGTGAGCCAATGATGCGAAACCTCTACATCACTGTTCAGAAGCACATAATATTCGGCTTCTATCTCCTTCAATGCCCGATTGTAGCCCTCGGCAAAACCGAAGTTCTGCTCCAGGACGATGGTCTTGACATGAGGAAACTGGGTTTCCAAGAGGAGCATGGATTGGTCTGACGAACTGTTGTCCGCCACCCATATCTCGGCATCCTGCCGTGAATACTCCACGACATTAGGCAGATACTTGGCAAGCATCTGCTGCCCGTTCCAGTTTAATATTACGATTGCAACTTTTGCCATATTTTTATAATAAACTCTTTAATTTATTATTCAGGAGATTGGTAAACTCGTAGTTCTTGAGTCCCCATTTAGGTGCGATAAGCAGATCTTTAGGCGATTGACTGACGAATCGCTCCAGCACCAGGTCTTTGCGGAGCAGCCGGATATACTTTACGATGACATCGATGTATTCCTCCACCGTATAGACATGGAAGGGATGCTCTGCATATTCCTGTGCCAACCGGGTTCCCCTGATAATCTGCATCTGATGAATCTTCAAGATGTCGATAGGAAGGGATGAGATGATGGGAGCCTGCCTGAGGCTCTCTTCTGCGTCCTCGCCAGGCAAACCGATGATGATATGAGCTCCCGTCAGGATTCCCCTGGCATGGGTTCGCTCCACAGCATCACGGCAGCAGGCAAAGTCGTGACCGCGATTGATTCTCTTCAGGGTCTCATCGTTGGCGCTTTCTATACCATACTCCACAAGAACGAAGGTGCGCCGGTTCAACTCCTCCAGATAATCCAGCAGTTCATCGCTCATGCAGTCAGGGCGGGTTCCTATCACGATTCCCACCACATCCTCCACCTGCAATGCCTCCTCGTACATCTGCCTGAGGAGTTCCACCTTAGCATAGGTATTGGTGTAAGCCTGGAAGTAAGCCAGATACTTCATATCCGGATATTTTCTGCAGAAGAAGGCCTTGCCCTCCTCCAACTGCTCCGTTATCGACTTCTTCCGGTCGCAATAGCTAGGGTTGAACGTCCGGTTGTCGCAATAAGTGCAACCACCACTCGATATTCTCCCATCCCTATTCGGACAGGAGAACCCAGCGTCTATCGAAATCTTCTGAACGCGGAAATCAGGAAACTGCTTCCTGATCCATGTTCCAAAATCGTTGTACAATGACATTGAGCTTTGAACTTTAAACTTTGAGCTTTGAACTTTATGATTAGCCTTGAATATTAGCTTTTAACTTGATAATCAGCCTTTGAGCTATAAACTATCAACTATAAACTATCAACAATCTCCCCCTTCAACGCCGTCTTGTCGTGATTGAAATCTCCCAGACGAACCTTGATAAGCTGGTTATCGTATTCCTCCTTGGCGAGAGCTGGTGAAAGTTCTACACGAACATAGTTCCTGGTGAAACCATGCATTGCCTTGCCTCTTGGTGCTTTTTCAAAAAGAACCTCAGCTTCCGTACCGATATACTGGGCATAGAACTCCTGAGTCTTCTGGTCGCTCAACTCCAAAAGGCGCTTAGAGCGCAACTTCTTCTCCTTCTCCTCTACCACGTATGGAATCTTCAAGGCAGCAGTTCCAGGACGCTCGGAATATGGGAACACATGGAGCTGCGTAACAGGCAGACTCTTCAGGAACTCATAGCATTCCTCAAAGCACTCTGGGGTCTCGCCACGACAACCCACCATCACATCTACACCGATGAAGGCATTAGGCATCTTTTCCTTGATGAGGTTCACCTTGTGGGCGAAGAGCGCCTTGTCGTAACGACGGTGCATCAGCTTGAGCACCTCGTCGCTTCCACTCTGCAATGGGATGTGGAAGTGAGGCATGAAAGCACGGCTCTCTGCGCAATAGGCAATGAGATCGTCATCGCAAAGGTCTGGTTCCAGACTGGAGATACGATAACGCTTGATACCCTCCACCTGATCCATCGCCTTCACGAGGTCGAGGAATCGTTCGTGGGTGGTCTGACCGAAGTCACCGATGTTCACACCGGTAATCACGATTTCCTTACCACCCTCGGCTGCCGCCTGCTCACATTGAGCCACGAGCGACTCGATGCTTGGGTTACGGGAGTTGCCACGGGCGAAAGGAATGGTGCAATAGGTGCAATAGTAATTGCAGCCATCCTGTACCTTCAAGAAATAGCGGGTGCGGTTACCACGGGAACATGAAGGCTGGAAGGTCTTGATTTCCTTGGTCTTCACGCTGTGATGCTGATGAAGTGCAGAATCTGTCTGCTCCAGATTCTCTCCGTTGACAGACAGTCCGTTCTCTGCAGCAAATTTCTTAGCCCACGCATCGCTGAGATATTGAATCAAGTGTGCCTTCTCATTGGCTCCAAGCACCAGGTCAACACCCTCAATCTTACTCACGTTCTCCGATTCCAACTGCGCATAGCAGCCGGTAACGATAACGAAGGCACCAGGGTTCTGGCGCACCATGCGATGAATGGCCTGACGGCACTTATGGTCGGCAACTTCTGTCACCGAACAGGTATTGATGAGACAAATGTCTGCTTTCTCCCCCTTCTGAGCAGTAATGACGCCCATATCTTCGAGCATCTTGCCAAAAGTAGAAGTTTCCGAGAAGTTGAGTTTGCAGCCCAAAGTATAATAGGCAGCCTTTTTGCCTTGGAAGGCACTTGAATCTATCATATATTTATCTTTTTCTTTGTTTCTTTTAAGCTTTTGCCCTTTACCTTTCCCTTCGGCCGGTGACCGTTGGTTCAGGGCGCATTGTTGATTGCTTTTATACCCCAGGGGCTATAAAACGAAAAAGCCGCTAGACCGAAGTCCAGCGGTTGTTTCTCTCATTTTTTCGTTCGTAAGTAATTCTAAATTACTTAACTGAATCAGTAGCAGCTGAATCAGTAGCAGCTGAATCAACAGCAGCAGTTGTGTCTACCTGAGCTGTGTCAGAATCAGCAGAAGCTGTGTTCTGAGCTGTTTTGTTACCACATGATGCGAAAGAGATAGCTGCGATAGCTACGAACATAAAAACTAATTTCTTCATTTTCTTTGCTTTTTAAATCTGTAAAACAATCATTCGTTTATTAAAACTGATGCAAAGGTAAGCATTTTTTTGATACGGCGTACTTTTTTTTGTGTTTTTTTTTAGGGGTATTTTGTAACAAAATTACAAACTACTGATATACAGTCAATTACAAAGTGTTAACAAAGGTTAAAGTTTTCGATGTGCTCGGGAACAGCCCAAAATTAACACTTTTCGGTGTTTTTTAGCGTAACAAAGGTGTGCGCAAACACCCCTGCCGAAGTGAGGGATGATACATATAATAAGGTACGCGCGAGGAAAAGAGCAGAAACTTTTCTTCGGAAAGAGCAACTTTTTCATCGAAGAGAGATGATTTTTTCAAGAAGAGAGATGATTTTTCCAAGAAATCGAGCCCAAAAACTTTGCTAGCCGAGAACTTTTTAGTAACTTTGCCCTCAGAAACAGAATCATAAACAAACAAAGATGATACAGCTAAAAGAAAATCGGGGCATTCCCCGCAGCATTCTCCTGATGATGGCCATCATCGCAGGACTCACCGTAGCCAACTGCTACTACAATCAGCCGCTTCTCGAACTGATCCGTCATGATCTGGGCATTACCGAGCAAAGCGCCAACCTCATCACCGTGATTACCCAAATAGGTTACGCACTGGGATTGTTTTTTCTCATTCCCCTGGGTGACATGTTCTCACGCAAGAAGCTCATCCTTGCGAATATGACCATTGCAGCCGTGATGGCCATCGTGATGGCTGTAGCGCAAAACGTATGGATGCTCTGGGGAGCTTCGTTGCTGATTGGTGCCTGTTCCGTGATTCCGCAGTTCTTCATCCCGATAGCAGGACAGTTTTCTGAGCCCAAGAACAAGAGCAGGAATATGGGTATTGTACTCTCCGGACTGCTCACGGGTATTCTTGCCTCGCGAGTAATCAGCGGCTACATCGGCGAATGGCTGGGATGGCGGGAGATGTTTTTCATTGCCGCCCTCGTCATGATTGCCTGCATGGGCGTGATGCTATTGATGATGCCAGAGATGAAGCGCAACTATGTGGGTACCTACAGAGGACTGATGACCACCGTGGCAGAAATCTTCATCCTCCACCCTTCCATCCGCATCTACTCCATCCGTGCCGCCTTCGGTTTCGGCAGCATGATGGCCATCTGGTCCTGCCTCGCCTTTCATCTTGCCCAGCCACCTTTCAGTGCAGGCAGCGACATGGTGGGAATGCTAGGACTTTGCGGAATCATGGGAGCCATGGCGGCAAGTGGCGTAGGAAAGCTGGTTCCTAAGTTCGGCATTCATAAATTCAGCCTGCTTGGAGCAGGCATGCAGATTATGGCCTGGGGAATAGCCTTGCTCTTCGGCGACACCTATGCAGGACTCATCGCAGCCATCATTCTGGTTGACATAGGTCTGCAATGCCAGCAGCTCAGCAATCAGAGCGGTTGTCTGCAGGAGATTCCACAGGCATCCAACCGTGCCAATACCATCTTCATGACAACCTATTTCATTGGCGGTTCGCTCGGCACTTTCTGTGCCGGATACGTATGGACCCGCGCCAACTGGCTAGGAGTCTGCATCGTGGGCATTACCTTTGCGTTCATTTCCTTAGCCATTACACTAAGTAACAAGAAATAAGAATATTGAAAAGAGATTATACTTGCAACAAGCAAGAACACAAAAAGAGATTATATTCCCCACAAAGCAGGAATATAATCTCTTTTGTTTTATAAAGACCGAAGCCAGCTTTTCGCTAGCCAGGCATTAACTACATTTTTTCCTCACCATACATTTCCTTCCACCAGCTGCCATCATCCTGCAGCCACTTGGCGAACCAGGCGAAGATGGTATCCTGCCACTTGAGGCGCTTCTCATAATCGATGATGTGATGGTCCTGACCATCTACCAACACCATCGCCGTAGGACGACCGAGGAGTTTCAATGCCGTATAGAGCTGGATACTCTCGCCCACAGGCACATTGTTATCGGCAGTTCCGTGAACAAAAAGCAATGGTGTATGAATCTTATCTGCATTATAAAGTGGACTCTGATCTACGAAGAGATGCTTGTTGGTCCAAGGATACTCGTTAGCCATGGAAACCTCGCTGTAACTGTAGCCCCAATAACCTTCACCCCAATAGCTGGTATGGTCGCTGATGCCTGCATGCGAGATAGCCGCTGCAAAGAGGTCGGTCTTGGTCTGAAGATACTGCGTCATGAAACCGCCATAGCTGGCACCGATGCAACCTATCTTCTTTCTGTTCACAAAACTATGCTCATCGCAGAAAGCCTGGGTGCTGGAGATGATATCCTCTGCCACACCCTCACCTGCAGAATCCACATGACGGGCAGAAAACTTCTGACCGAAACCAGTAGCTCCGCTCGGATTCACTACCAGCACCACATAACCCATCGCAGCATATACATGATGAGGATAGCGGCTCTGGAACATTCGGGTAGTAGGACTACATCCGCCATAGTAATTCACCACCATCGGATACTTCTTCGATGCATCGAAATGAGGTGGCAGATAGTAACGGCAGCAAAGCGTGTCGCCACGAGAGTTCACGAAATTCCAAGCCTTGCACTCGCCCAACTCGATATTCTTCAACAAACGGGCACTGAGATCATCAACAAGCTGAGACTTCTGCGCCTTCAGATTCATCTTGTAGAGTCGGTCGGCATTGGATGCGCTCTGTCCGGAGAACGCCATTTCCGTAGCAGATGATGCAACAGAGAAGCTCTTGATGTTCTCCTCTGGAGTCTTGAGCAATGTAAACTTGCCTGATTTCGGATTGAGCTGGAAGAGATGCATGCAATCCTTATCTTCTGCCGTAAAGTAGATGTTGCCATCTGCCTTACTCCAATCCACACTCTGCACGTTCGGATTGAAATCCTTGGTCAGCGGACGAACCTTCTTATCCGCAAGAGTCATCAGATAGAGCTGGGTATCAATCATACTTGGAATCTGTCCCTCCTCTACATTCTTTCCGATACCACCGAATGCCTCAGGCGAACTCGTAACGAGAATGCTCTTGCCATCAGGCGAGAACTGGGCACCATTCAGGAATTCACCCTTCTCTATCAAAGTCTCTACACTCATATCATTGAGATTGAGACGATAGTAGGAATTAAGAGTGGTTGGACGCTTGGTAAGGCGTTCCTCGCTCTTGCCGATGAGCAGATAGCGGGAATCTGCAGAAATATCGCTGAGATAGACGTTGTGATAGCCGAAAGTGAGCGGCTGGAGAACACCCGATGCCAAATCAAACTTGGCAAGATAGCTACGGCTTCGCCATCCTGGTTGACGGTCATCAGGCTCCTTCACATCATACACCTGCGCATCTTTCTTTCTGCCCTCGGTATAAAGAGTGTAGATAAGCGTCTTCTCATCGGGAGTAAACTGGAACCATCCGTCTGGAATATTGGCAGCCAACACTTCGCGATCCATATTGAGCGGATTGATGGTGATGAGCTGCAGCTCGCCATCAGCCTTGCCTTCACCGGCAATAGAGCTGTCGCTCGCCTTCTGGGTAAAGTACATCTTGTTGGTACGAGGCATCCATCTTACGCTCTCTTCGAAAGAAGCTACCACCTTGTTGGTCTGACTGTTTCGCAATTCGTTGATGCTATGATTCTTGCCCTGTCTATCTACCCAAGTCTTGCGCACAATCATAAACTTGCCGTTCGGCGACATCTGAACACTTGCATAGTTAGGCATGCAGATTACATCATATATACTGAATGCGCGCTTGGTACTGGCAGCAGATTCACCTACGCTGAGCTGCTTGCCATCGGCTGCGGTAATGCTGATCTTGAAATCCTTGTCAGATGACTCAGTGAGGTACTTGATCACCACAGTATGACTAGATGGCATCAAGGTAGTTTCTGCCTTACCACCATTCACGGTCACCTGCTCTCCATCAACGAAGAGGCGATATTGCTTCAAGCCCTTCACCTCGACAGTAGCCTTGGTACGGCTGGTATTTGATACGGTGAAAGAAGCCAGGTGAATTGCATTCTGCTTGCTATCCGCCAAAAGCTGGGATGCAGCCACCTCTTTTCCATTATTCAATAAAGTAAACGAAAGTGGAGAGTCGAGCACACCCTCCATTGAAAATTTCTCCCCCTTCACATTTACGCTATCCGCCATCCAAGGGGTAGCCACAGGATAAGGGCCGGCATGCTTCAGCTTCTGCACTTCGATGGTCTCGGCATTCGCAGAAAGCGACAAGCCGAGCGAAGCACAGAGAGCAGCGCTAAAAGTAAGAGCCTTGAGGCTCAAGGTTGTTGTTTTCATCATGATTTTATGTATATCTTTTATCTGTTCGATTCAATTTTATCCTCTTTCAAAAAGCATTATAGTTTGATGGCAAATTCGATGCCTGTAGGAGCAACAGAAAGACTGAGATTATCATTCACCCCATTCTTCATTTCCAACTCCCCATCCATTTCCTTTGCCTTCTTTTTTTTCTTTCCTAGAAGCCAGTCACCCAGCAGATAGCCAGCCTCAGCAGAAGCTACACCAATGGCGGCACCTGCCATTACATCACCCCAGTGATGGCGATTTCGTCTTACTCTATCCACCGCCACGGTAGTAGCCACAGCATAACCTGCCACACCAATCCAAGGCGACACCTTGCGGTATTCATGCATCAGGACCGTGGCTCCAGAAAAGGCGACAGAGGTATGCCCCGAAGGAAACGAATGATTGTCCGTTCCATCTGGACGTTTCTCATGGATAGCATGCTTCAGTGAATATGTCACGGCAGCATTCACACCAAATGCCAGTACCTGGGCACCGATTCTTCGCTGCCAAGTACTTTCAGCCTCCACTCCACACGCCTTCAATCCAAAGACGGCAATGGTAGGAACAAAGCGAAGAACATCATCAATGCCATCGCCATGATAACGCTTGTCCTGGGAGTAAACTGGAAGTACCATCAGCATACTCAAAGCTATTATAATCAACTTTTTTTTCTTCATGGGTACAAAGGTACTGCAAAAAATAGAATTTCCTGCTACTTCATCCCCAGAAAAGAAAGAAAACCTACCAATATTATATCTTTTTAAACAAAATATCTAACATTTATATAGGAAAACTAGAGTTTTTTTTGTAATTTTGCAGTCAAAATAGATAGAAGCGAGAAACAACCCAAAAGATTGTTCAATACACACTTCGATTGCTTGATGCAAGAAATTAATAAATACACATTATTATATATATAGGATAAAATGAAGAAACAGACCCAAGCCATTCATTTGGAATATGAGCGCCGCGATGCCTACGATTCACTGAGCGTGCCAGTATATAACACCCTCGCCTACGAGTTTGACAATGCTGCCATCATGTCGGAGGCATTTACAGACAAAATCAAGGCTCCTGATTACTCGCGAGTAGAAAACCCTACGGTTACCAATCTGGAGCGACGTGTGGCTGCGTTGACTGATGCCGCTCACGCCACTGCGTTCAACTCAGGTATGGCTGCCATCAGCAATACCCTCATGTCGCTGGCGGCACAAGGAAAGAACATCGTCACCTCGAAGCATCTCTTCGGTAATACCTATGCGCTGCTCGTGGCTACCCTGCGCCGTTTTGGCGTAAAGGTCCGCCTACGCGATTTAACCAATATCGAGGCTGTGCGTGAGGCTATCGACGACGACACCTGTTGCGTATTCCTTGAAATTCTGACCAACCCACAGTTGGAGGTTGCCGATTTGAAGGCGATTTCAGAAGTGGCTCACGAGAAGAATGTGCCTTTGGTGGTAGATTCTACCCTGATTCCTTTCACCCAATTTTCAGCAAAGAGCTTGGGCGTGGATATCGAGGTGGTTTCCAGTTCCAAATATGTAAGTGGTGGTGCTACTTCACTCGGCGGTCTGGTCATCGACTACGGAACCCCTTACAATGGCGACTTCGCCAAACGTCTCTACGGTGAGATGCTCTTCAACTTCGGTGCCTACATGACACCACAGGTAGCCTATATGCAGACCATCGGACTCGAAACGCTCGATGCCCGCTATCGTGTACAGAGCAGCAACGCCCTGGAACTCGCCAAGAAGTTGCGCACTCTGCCACAAATTCAATATGTGAACTATGTAGGTTTGGAAGATAATCCTTATCACGAGTTGGCACAGCACCAGTTTGGCAAAACAGCAGGAGCCATGATCTGCATCGACTTGGAAAGCAAGGAGGCATGCTTCAACTTCCTCAACAATCTGAAGCTCATCCATCGTGCCACCAACCTCTTCGACAACCGTTCGCTTGCCATCCACCCGGCCAGCACCATCTTCGGCGCATTCTCAGAGAGCATGCGTAGATCAATGGATGTTAAGGACACGACCATCCGACTGAGCGTAGGTCTGGAAGATGTAGACGACCTCTTCGAAGACATCAAGCAGGCGGTTGAAAGTTGATAGTTTATAGTTGAAAGTTGATAGTCTTCTTTTAGTTGATAGTTAATAGTTTACAGTTAACAGGTCAGAGAAAAAGGCTAATCATAAAGTTCAATGTTCAAAGCTCAAAGTTCAAAGTAAAAACATGTACGATTTCGATAAGATAATAGACCGTTCGGGCAGCGACGACCTCAAACATGGTGCCCTGCTGCCTCGCTGGGGACGCGACGACCTGCTGCCACTTTGGGTAGCCGATATGGATTTCGAGACCCCATCATTCATCACAGATGCCCTCAAGGCACGATTGGAACATTCGCTCTTCGGCTACACCATGGAGCCAGCCGATTATCTGCCTAGCATCATCGACTGGGTGCATGACCACCACCAGTGGGATGTGAAGCAAGAGTGGATCCGCTTCATTCCAGGTATAGTAAAAGGTATCGGACTCGTGGTGAATGTCTTCACCCGTCCTGATGAGAAAGTCATCATCCAGCCACCCGTTTATCACCCATTCCGCCTCACTCCAGAGGGCAACGGAAGAGAGGTGGTCTTCAATCCGCTGAAAATGAAGGAGGATGGATATTACGAGATGGACTTCGAAAACCTGGAGAAAGTTTGCGATGAAAAGTGCAAGATACTCATTCTTTGCAACCCTCATAATCCGGGCGGAATCACCTGGAGCAAGGAGACCCTTCAGCAACTCACCGACTTCTGCTACGAGCACCATCTGCTCGTTATCAGCGATGAGATTCATGCGGACATGGCTCTGTTCGGACACAAGCACATCCCATTCGCTTCGGTTTCTGACAAGGCAAGAGACATCAGCATCACCTTCCAGGCACCATCCAAGACCTTCAACATCGCTGGTATCGTGAGCAGTTACGCCATTGTTCCCAATGACCAGCTTCGCAGGAAGTTCTACACATGGTTGTCTGCCAACGAATTAGACGAACCAACCCTGTTCGCCCCTATTGCCACCATTGCCGCCTTCCGCAAGGGAGAAGAATGGCGAAAGGCAATGCTTGCCTACATAGAGGACAACATCCGATTCGTAGAGGATTATTGCCGAGAGCATATCCCTGGCATCCGTCCGCTGCGCCCACAGGCTTCCTTCCTCGTGTGGCTCAACTGCCAAGACCTGCATCTTTCACACGATGCCCTCCTCGACCTCTTCATCGACAAGGCACACCTGGCACTGAACGATGGCGAAATGTTTGGTCCTGGCGGCGAAGGCTTCATGCGACTGAATGTGGCAACACCAAGAAGCATCCTCCAGCAAGCCCTGAAGCAATTGGAAGATGCAGTTAAGAAACTATAGAAAGTTGATATGAAAATCTTACATACCAGCGACTGGCATCTGGGACATACGCTCTACAACTTCGACCGTACCGAAGAACAGACTGCCATGCTCGCTCAAATCATAGACATCGTAAGAGGGGAGAAGCCAGATGCGTTTCTCCTCTCGGGCGATGTATATCATACCTCTCAGCCCTCAGCTGCCGTACAAACGATGTTCACCGATGCCATCGTGCAGATTCACGAGGCAAATCCCGACATGACCATCGTCATCACCGCAGGCAATCATGATAGCGGAACCAAACACGAGATTTTCAAGACTCCCTGGCAGGCATTAAAGGTGTTTTCTGTTGGAAATATAGACAAGGAGCATCCCGAAAATCACATCATCGAAGTAAAAGGGAAGAAGAAACCGCAAGACGAAATCAAGGGTTACATCGTAGCCGTTCCTTACTGCTACGAGCGAAGCATTCCCGAAGGATTCTTCCAGGAAATTCTGGATAAAGTGAAAGAAAGGAACCAGGAACTTCCTGTTATCATGATGGCGCATACCACCGTGAAGGGTTGCGATTTCAAGGGACACGACAATGCTACAGAATATACTGTAGGAGGAATAGATTCTTTGGAAATCAGCGACTTGGGAGAAGGATATGATTATCTTGCCTTAGGTCATATCCACCATGAGCAGTGGATTCGTAGCAGCCACCATCGTATCCGCTATGCAGGAAGTCCGATGGCAGTAAGTTTTGATGAGAACTATGAGCATAGTGTGAGCCTCATCACCATCGGCAAGCATGGGGATGAAGTGGAACTCAAGAAGATTGCTATAGAAAACCCTAAGCCGCTGGTCACCCTGCCCGCTTCTGAAAACCTGCAAGGAAACTTCACTTCCTGGGATGAAGCAAAGAAGCTTTTGGAAGATTTCCCTTCTGATATCCCTGCCTATATCCGCCTGAATGTGGAAGTAGAAGATTTCCTTCCCGTGGCAGCCAACCAGGAGGCAGCACAACTTGTAAAGGATAAGCTATGCCGCTTCTGCCTCATCAACACCCGAAGAAAACTACATTCCGAAACATCCCAACCTCGAACAATGACCGTACAGGAATTCCAGTCGGAAGCTCCTATCGACATCGCCCGACGATACGCCGAAGATTGCGGCATTACCTTCGATGATGAACTCAAGGAAATGTTTAAAGAAATAACCGAACAGTTATAAGTGCCGGGATTCTGATTCCTCACACTTAGTTCTTTACTCTTCACTGTAACAATATGATTCTACAACAACTCCAAATACATAACATCGCTTCTATCGAGGATGCAACCATCGACTTCGAGGCGCAGCCCCTAGCCGATAGCGAGGTGTTCCTCATCACCGGAAAGACGGGTGCAGGCAAATCAACCCTCCTCGATGCCATCTGTCTGGCGCTCTATGCCAGCACTCCCCGTCTCGAAAACACGAGCATGCAGGGAGAAATGCGTGACAACGAAAAAGATATCAAGATTAAAGACCCAGTGCAACTGATGCGCCGCAATACCGGTGAGGCTTTCGTGCGCCTTACCTTTATAGGCAGCAACGATGTGCATTACGAGGCACAATGGTCGGTGGCAAGAGCCCGCAACAAGGTGACAGGCAAGATACAGAACAAGAAATGGGCACTCCGCAATCTGGATACCGATTTTACCTATGCCAAAGATAAGGAGATTCGTGAGGAGATAGCCCTCGCCATCGGTTTGGATTTCAAGCAATTCTGCCGCACCACCCTCCTGGCACAAGGTGAGTTTACCCGATTTCTTAACAGCAAGGATGATGAGAAAGCCGAAATTCTGGAGAAAATCACAGGTGTGGATGCCTACTCTAGAATTGGAGCCAAAATCTTTGAGCAAACTGTAGAGAAAAAGAAGATTTGGGAGGATTCCCAACAAAAGATTGAAGGCATTCAGATTCTGAACGATGAAGAAATCGCCCAGAAAAGCAACCAGTTGCAACAGCTGGATGAGCAAAGCCAGCAAATCAAAAACACCCTGGAAAAGGAGCAGAAAAAGCTTCGCTGGCTTCAGCAGGAACAGGATTTCCGTCAGCGGAAAGAGCAGGCAAAAGAAGATCTGGCACATGTGAAAGCCATCGCCGAAAGCGACGAAACCCAACAGCAAGAGCAAACCATCGCCCTTTGGAACCATACCATCGAGGCTCGCGCCAAGATGAACGAAGCTGCATCATGCGCTAAAACCATTCTGCAACAGGAAAACCAACTGCAATCTTTAGAGCAAATATTCCGACAGATTCAGGGAGCACAAAGCTATGAGCTTCAGCAGGAGCAGACCATCGCCTTATCTATCAAGAAGATAGACGACTACCTAGCCCAAGAAGCACCCAAAGTGCATCTCTACGAAAATGCACAGACCCTGAATACGCTCATCGAATCATTTTTGAAGAACAAGAAAGATGCAGCGAACAATCTGCAGTATGCCAATCAGATCAAGAAGGAACTGAACACCCAGTATCAGCTAAAGCTTGAGAAATCAAAGACGATGCTCGAAGAATGCCAGAAAACATATAACCAACAGGTTATCAATGTGCAGGAGGCGGAGGCGGAGTTGGAACAACTTCATCTGCCTCAACTTCGACAGCAACAAGAATCACTCAAAACGCTTCTCAACGACATTCAAACAGCCAAGAATCTCCTCGAACTCCTACACGAGGAGCAGAATCGTCATGTCCTTTCGCAGGAGAATCTGGTTCAACTTCAAAACTCTATCCAGGAAAAAGAAAAGCAGTTACAGGTTTTAACGCAGGAATCTCATGATGCAGAAATCCGAAAGAATGCCCTCCAGCTTGCGTATGAGAAGCAGCGGGAAAGTATCAACAAATGGGCGAAAAGCATCAGAATGAAGTTGCAAATAGGCGACACCTGCCCCGTTTGCCAACAGCGAATAGAAAATACCCTGCCCCACGAAGACAATATCGATGCCCTGGTTGTAGAAGCAGAAAAGCTTTATAAGGATGCCGAGAACGAATACAACAAGATATTAACAAGCCAAAATGCCCTGGATGCAGACATCAAGGCTTTAAAGAACAGTCTTGCCAACGAACAGAAGGTCTTTGCCAAATGCTGTGAATCGCTAGCCAAGGCTACCCAAAAAGCCCAGGAAGCTGCCAAAAAGATTCCGGAAGGAGAAAACGGCGAAGCACAGACTCGGGCAAACCTTGAAAAGGTATCTGCTCAAATTGCAGAAGCCGAAGCCAAGGAAAAAGAGGCTAAAAAGCTTAGAACACTCAGAGACCAGAAACTTCAGGAATACGAAGTGCAAAGAAATGGGATGTTAGCCGCACAGCAGAAAGTGGATGATACTCAGCATCGTATTGAAGTTATCGAAGCTCAGATTTCCTTACAGAACAAAACCAGCGAGAAGGCACTGCAAGATATCCATTTACTGATTGGCGAAGCCGGAAACCTTTCATGGCAGAATGATTGGCATACAATGCTCACCGAGTTTGGAAAAGAGGTTGAAGATGGTGCCATCACCTACAAGATGAACACTGAGAAACAGCAGAAACTTGTTGCAGAACTTAAGCAATTTGAAGAGGGCAACAAGAATCTTGCCGCAGTTCTGGATGCCATCGTCAAGCTCATGCCAACCTGGGGAACACCTTCAAAAGAGCCACTGATGCTGAAACGTATTCCAAAAGTACTTACCAGAGCTTCTGAATTGCAAAGCCAGATAACGGCTGCCCAGCAACAAATGAATGCGGCAAAAGAGAAGGAAGAAGACACCAAGAAATGGCTGAAGGAATTCATGGAGAAAAAACAGGAGATGTTGAAAGATTTCTCTGACAAAGAACAAGAGATATTGCTGGATGAGAACCTCTTGAAGCAACTCGATACCCTCCAACAGTCTGATATTGCCGAAAAGACGGAAGCTATCAATCGTATAAAACAGCAGTTGGTCAGCAAACAAACGGTTTGGGATGAACTGGAAAAAGCTTATCAACTCCATACAGGAGAATATGATGCTTTGTTTGATGAAGAAGAGAAGATGCCTATAGGAGAAAAGATGTCGGAAGAAGAATCCTTAGACACAAGAATTTCCACCAGCATCGCATCGCTCGAAGCCCAGCTTTCTAAATTGGGCAACCAGCGTGGCGGAATCATCAGAGACCTGGAAATCGACCGCTCCAACAAAGCGAAAGTCGGCTCACTTCTGCAGGAATCAGCGCAGAAGAAAGCCGACTTTGAAAAGTGGAGCCGTTTGAACCAGCTTCTTGGCGATGCCACTGGCAACAAGTTCCGTCGCATCGCCCAAAGTTATGTACTCGCCAGCCTCATCCACTCAGCCAACGGATATATGCGAACGCTCAGCGACCGCTATATATTAAAGGTGGTACCTGGCACCTTCGTCATATCTCTGGAAGATGCCTATCAGGGCTATGTGAGCCGAGCCGCCAGCACTCTTTCGGGTGGTGAAAGCTTCCTCGTCTCGCTCTCCCTGGCACTTGCACTCAGCGACATCGGCACCCAGCTCTCTGTGGATACCCTCTTTATCGACGAGGGTTTCGGAACCCTGAGCGGCGAACCGCTGCAACATGCCATCAATACCCTGCGCAGTCTCCACTCCAAGTCGGGACGCCATGTGGGTATCATCAGTCATGTGGAAGAACTTAAAGAACGTATCCCCGTACAGATTCGGGTGAACCAGGAAGGCAATAATTCGAGCAGTACCATCGAAATCGTGGGCTAAGCATCTGCACGCATTATCCCTCGTCTTCCATCAAATCACAAATCAGCTTGATCTCGGAGTAGTCGATGCCATCCCCCATCGCCTCCTTGATCTCGCTGAAGTGCTCTATATCAGGATGAGCCTTCATAAAATCTCGAATCTTCTTCTCATGGGCACTTGATATCAGTGCACGCAAGCCAACCTTTCCTTCTTTCACGTATGGGGTAAGATGACCGATGATAGTACTCCTGACAAAACCACGTTCCTCTGCAATCTGATCCACGGTCATACCTTGTTTATAAAGGTTGTAACTGATTTCCTTTGTAGGGGTTTTCGGCTCCTTTGGACCATTCGAATTCTTTGTTTTTCTAGCTTTCTTACCAGCACCAGAACCATTCGCACCCGAACCCGTTCCAGAAGATGCAGTCTCATCCATCAAGAGGAACTGTGCCTTCTTCTTCAGATAATCAGTCACGCTGAACTCGGCGCTCTGCTCATATCGCAAAAGTCTCTCCTTCAATCTTACATCTTCTGAAAAAACAGAAAAGCGGTCTTCAAACTGCTTTTTGCCCACCTTGTTGTCTGTATCAAGGTTCGACTTTCTGATTAAATCGCTCAGAATACTTATTTTATCCAAGAAATACTGGGCACCCTTGTGGATGCGGTCTTGCAGTTCGGCTTGACAGACATCAGGATTCTGCCCCAGCATACGAGTGTATTGCACACGGAATTTATCCGATACACTAATCAGACTCTTCAATACCACCTGCAGTTTCTGATACTCGCCCACCACACGAGGATATTTACCCGTAAAGAACTCCACCAGGCAGCGCATCAAGTGCTCATAACTGCCACTGATGGCATAGAAATCGAAGAGCTCACCAATGCAGTGCAACACGTATTGCTGTTCCAGATAGCTGATTTGTTCCTTACTAGGCGAAGCAAGTTGGCTATTGAAGGCATCCACCGTCTGGTCGCTGATGATGGCGCCACGAGACAACGGCTGGCTGAGCACCATACCTTCTAAAGTCTTGCAGCGGCTCAACGCCACATAGGTCTGGCCATGGGTAAAGCTATGGGAAGCATCGATGATGGCATGCTCAAAGGTAAGACCCTGACTCTTATGAATGGTAATCGCCCACGCCAGTCGGAGCGGATACTGGCGGAACCGTCCTTCCACGCTCTCCTCAATTTCCTTGGTTTCCTCATTCAGAGTATATTTCGAATTGCTCCACTCCATCTGTTCCAGTTCAAAATCCTGGTAGGTATCCTTGCTGCGCACGGTAATCTTGTCGCCGATGATGGTGCGCACCTCGCCAATCATACCATTATAGAAACGGTGCTGCGGATCGTTCTTGATAAACATCACCTGCGCTCCCGGTTTCAAGATGAGCTTGAAATCAGCAGGATAAGATGATTCCGGGAAATTGCCTTCCACCTCGGCAGTAAAGGAATACGCCTGCGACGGAAGGGCTGCAAGCTGCTGCTCGTTGATATACTGTGCAGGAGCATTATGGGTGGTAAGACGGATATAGTTGCCCTCCTTAGGCGGTTCGAAGTTTGGGATATATCGCTGGTTCAGAGCCTGCAACGTGGCTTCGGAAGCCTTATTCTCCCTAATCTGATTAAGAAGAGAGATAAACTGCTGATCTTGCTGACGATACACCTTTTTGAGTTCGATGGTAAGATAGCCCACCTGCTTCAAGGCATTGCTGCTGAAGAAGAAAGGAGTATCATAATACTGCCCTATCATCTGCTCTTCCTGCGGAGTAACCACAGGAGCAAGCTGATGCAAATCGCCTATCATGAGAAGCTGAACGCCTCCGAAAGGCAAGTCGTGGCGCTTGCGATATTGACGCAATACGGAATCGATGGCATCAAGCAAATCGCTGCGCACCATACTGATTTCGTCGATGACAAGCAGGTCGATGCTTCGGATGATGTTACGTTTCAGATTACTGAATTTATAGCGTTTCTGTTCGCCACTACCGAAGGTCGTACCTGGCACGTATGGCGAAAACGGAAGTTGGAAGAACGAATGAATGGTCATTCCTCCAGCGTTGATGGCAGCGATGCCCGTAGGAGCCAGCACCACCATGCGTTTAGGCGACAGTTCTTTCAATCGCTTGAGGAAGGTCGTCTTACCAGTGCCCGCCTTTCCCGTAAGGAAAAGGTTGGCACTTGTCTTTTCTATAATGTTCCATGCCAGGATGGATTCTTCGTTCATTTCCATATCACTTCTTTTAAAAATGCTAGATTTCCTCTACTATCTCGCTCATCTCCTTGCGCTTCTTCTCGGCACGAGGACAATCATCGGCAATATGCCCGATAGGAATGATGACCACAGCCTCATATCCCTCACGTGGGAATAGCTGCTGCATCTTCCCGGTATCGTAATTGCATACCCAGCAGGTTCCCAAACCTCTTTCAGTAGCAGCCAGACAGAGGTGCTCGGTAGCTATTGCCACATCAATATCTCCATGAGGCTTCTCATCGTATCTGCGAACCCAATTCTCGTCCACATTTCTCATGCCCACGATATACATCGGAGCCGTCTTGAACCACTCGCGGTCGTAGCACTGCTGCAACTTCTGCTTAGCCTCATCCGAGCGGACGATGAGCCAATGCCAAGGCTGCCTGTTCACTGCCGATGGTGCCAAACGCACACATTCCATGATGTAATCCAAATCCTCCTGGCTTACCGCCTCAGAGGTAAACTTGCGAGCCGAGAATCGTTTCTGGCTCAATGCCAACATATTTTTCATACCGTTTCGTTTTAAACTTTTTAATCCTTTTAATCCTTCTATAAATACATTCAATTTTTCAGAAATCGAAAGCATTTACCTTATTTAAAAGGCAAAATTACAAAAAATCCACGAAAGCCCCAAGCCTTTCGGAGATTTTCTTTCTAATCATCCTATGATTTTCCTGAATTTATTTACCCTTAAGGGAAAATATATTTAGCCTTAAGGGAAAATATTTTTTGCCTTAAGGGAAATTATCCTAGATAAAGACTAGCGTTTCGAATATTTTTTGTAATTTTGCAACACGAAAGGATTTGTAAGATAAGAAAATGATAGGATTGGCTGATTGCAATAACTTCTACTGTTCGTGCGAACGAGTGTTTCGCCCCGACCTGATAGGAAAGCCCGTAGTTGTTTTGAGCAACAACGACGGGTGCGTCATTGCACGCTCAGAAGAAGCCAAGGCTTTGGGGTATAAGATGGGCGACCCTTTCTATCAGGTAAAAGAGAAACTGGAGGCAGAAGGCGTAGCTATCTTCTCTAGCAACTACACACTCTATGGCTCACTCTCCAATAGGGTAATGTCGATGCTGTCGCACTACTCGCCCCACATCGACCAATACTCTATCGATGAAAGTTTCTTCGAAGTGGATAGTTCCATGGCAAAGAGCTTTTTCGAAACGGATCATCCCATGACAGAGCACTTCTTCCAGGAAAGTCTGAAAGGAAACGGAACTTTCTTGAATGGTGACTCCCTGCTGCATCAATATGGTGCCAGGATTTCTGCCGATGTGCTCCGATCCGTGGGAATCCCCATCTCCATCGGCATCGCAGAAACGAAAACCCTGGCAAAAATCGGATCCAAATTCGCCAAGAAATACAAGGGCTACCAGGGCTGCTGCCTCATTGATACCGATGAACGGAGACACAAGGCCTTGTCGCTGTTCCCTATAGAAGATGTATGGGGTATCGGACGACAGATTGCCAGAAAACTTGACTATATGGGCATCCGAACTGCTGCCCAATTTGCCGACAAGAAAGAAAGTTGGGTGCTCAGCCATTTCAACATCACCACGGTGAGAACGTGGAAGGAACTGAATGGCGAAAGCTGCATCAGCATCGAGGAACTGCCGCAGAAGAAGAGCATCTGCACCAGCCGGAGCTTTGCCGGTGAAGGCATCAGCGATAAGGATGTGGTGGAAGAAGCCGTGGCAAATTTCGCCGTGCGCTGCGCCGAAAAGCTGCGACGTCAGGGAAGCGTGTGCCAGGGAATCACGGTGTTTGCCTGGACATCCAGGTTCAATGAGAACGTGCCGGAATACACCATCCACGATTCCCTTACCCTGCCCATTGCCACCAATGCGCAGGAAGAAATAGTAGGTGCCGCCCTCAGCATTCTCCGGGCCAAATACCCGAAACCGATGGCAGACAGCAGGCCCGATCGCCCCGGCATGTCGTTTCACTTCAAGAAAGCTGGCGTTATCCTGTGGCAGATTTCACCTGACCATCCCCGTCAACAAGACCTTTTCGACACCATCGACCGGAGCAGGCAAAAGGCATTGATGGAAGCCATTGATGCCATCAACCGAAAGAGCGGTCACGGCACCATCCGCCAAGCCGTACAAGGTAATGGTTGCCGATTCGACTTAAAACGAGAGTATATGTCGAAGCGGTTTACCACAGATATTCATGAGATTCTGAAAGTAAAAACAAAATGAACAAGAATAACGATAACAAGATAAGACTGACGTTTCACCCTGCGGAATTCGGAGCCAAGATGCCGATTCCGCTGGCAGAACAAAGCGTAAAGGCAGGCTTCCCTTCGCCGGCACAAGACTATATGGAGGGAGAGATAGACCTCAACGATATTCTGGTTCGCCATCGTGAGGCCACCTTCTATGTACGTGTTTCGGGCGACAGCATGCAGGATGCAGGTATTCTCGATGGCGACCTAGCCATTGTAGACAGGCAGATTGAACCCTCCAACGGCAACTTCGTCATCGCCTTCGTGGATGGCGAATTCACCATCAAGCAATTCAAGATGGATGAGAGCGGTGCCTTCGGATGGCTCATCCCATGGAACAAAAACTTCTCCCCTATCCGGGTAGATGAAACCAACCGCTTCATGATTTGGGGCGTGGTTACCTATGTGATTCATCAAATTGCAGAATGATTCATCTGATTGCGGAATAACTCTTAAAAATAAAAAACTCGGGATGCTTCTAACCTGAAACATCCCGAGTTTTTGATATCCTTCTTAATTTACGTCTTACTAATGTCTTTTATGCTTTCTACTTCTTATAACCCACAAGTCCGTACCAAAGTATGACGAACTCGCAGAAGAGAGGAACGAGCCAGGTGAACTGCCATGAACCGATATAATCGGCAAGCAATCCCTGAAGCACAGGGAAGACTGCACCACCGAAAACTCCCATCATAAACACACCCGAAGCCTTGGAAGTATATTCCTTCAAGCCATCCACTGCCAAGGTGAAGATGCAACTCCACATGACACTATGGAACAATCCCACAGCAGCCATCAACCAGAGATTTTCGGTAAGCATGGAAATGACCATCAATACGATTGCCGCCACAGTAACGGTGATGAGCATAGGACGAGGTGCCACGTTCTTCAAACCAGCAGAAACCATTCTACCTATCATGAATCCACCCCAATAGAGCGTGGCAAGAAGAGCTGGAGAAAGATCGTAACCATGTCCCATCAAATCCATCGCATGAAGATTCATATTGTTACCGATTCCCACCTCGGTTCCCACATAGAAGAAGATGGTTATCACACCATATTTCAAATGGCGGAACGACCAGATGCTGCGTTTCTTCGCATTCCTGGAATCATCAGAAGGAGTTGTCTTACCTTCAGATTCCACATTTTGTGTTTCCTCTCTCGTACCCTCAATGTCAGGAAGATTCGCCTTGGAAGTGCTCCATGTTGTAAAGGCAATGATGAGCATCATCACCAGAAAAGGAATGGTGAGCTGATCGGCAGAAACACGATCCAGGGAAACGCCGGCAAACATCACGCCCGTTACGAAGAAAGGAGCGATGGTTGTTCCGAATGAATTCACCGCACAAGTGAAGTTCATGCGCTGCACCGGTTGAGTGCCCGGCAAAGGATAGGCAGCTATGTATGGATTGATAACCACCTGAAGCATTGCCGCAGACGTACCCATCAGATAGGAACCGAAAAGGAAAACGAAATATCCGAATGGTACGAAATCCTGAGAAATATGCACACCTGCCCCACCCCAATATTCAGCAATCAGCGCCGAAGCAAGATAGAAGGCAAGTCCCAGCACCATGACCAGCATCGAACGGATGAGCGTCTTCTTATAGCCCACCTTGTTGAGCAAGCGTCCCGTCTTCGCACTATTGAGCAGATAGCCCAGGAAGAAGGCGAAGGAGATAAGCGTAGCCAGGGAGTTCTTGGTAGTGGTAACCTCCGAGAGGAAGGCTATCTTCAAGGGTCCCTGACACTGACCGTTAACGGTAGTGAGAAAGCCTACTATAAAATAGATGAATGTCAGGAGGAGGAATGGTCCTGCACTCCTGAGCGTTATCGATTGTTTCATAAATTACAAGATTTCATCTTCCAAAACCTTCATGGCACCCTTTGCCTTGATGTCTTCCACCATCTTCAGGTAAAGCTCTACAAAATGAGAAGCTGCCTTGAGATTGGTGCTTGTAAAGGCTGAAATGCCAAGGAAATCGAACGCATCATCGCTGTCGATGGCTTTATGGTCATCAACGGTGAGCCATGGATCTGCCACCTCGAATGCATCACCCTTGTCATCTACCTGATACTTCAGATAATGACGGTAAGCAGCAAAGAGGTAAGCCACACGCTTGAACTCCACATCCTGACGCTTGCCCGAAGCATCATCTGTAATCATCTTCTCCAGGTTCGGCATCACGTAAACAGGGAACTTGCTGGCACCATCGAAGCAGAGACGAGCCACCTGGTCGCTGACCATGCGGTTACCGAAACGCTCTACCAGGCACTGCTTGTATGCTTCCAGATCAGTATCCTATGGAGCTGGCACGTAAGGAGTAATGTCTTCATCCATAAAGGCACGTACAAACTTACGGATTCTCTCATCGTGCATAGCTGCATCTACCTTGCGGTAACCGCCGAGGAAAGATGGATAAGAGAGCAATGTATGAGAAGCATTCAAGAGAGAAAGCTTCATGTTCTCGAAGGCAGTCACATCGTCGGTCATCTGAGCACCCACGGTTTCCCAAGCAGGGCGACCGGCTGCAAAATTATCCTCTACTACCCACTGGATGAAATCCTCGCAATAAACAGGAGCCTCATCGCAGGTTCCGTTCTGAGCATTCAGTCGCTCGATGTCGGCAGGACGGGTAGCTGGAGTAATGCGGTCAACCATTGAGTTAGGGAAGGTAACGTTCTCCTCCATCCAGGCAGCGAGTTTCTTGTCCTGAGCTCCCACGAAAGTCATGAAAGCCTTGCGGGCTGTATTGCCATTATGCTGCAGATTATCGCAGGAAAGGATGGTGATAGGACCATTGCCTGCAGCCTTGCGGCGACGCAATCCCTCGGCTACATATCCGAAGGCTGTAACCGGCTTGGCTGGGTTCTCGATATCGTGAGCCACCTGCGCATTGTCGAGCATGAATTCGCCACTCTGACGAGAGATGTTGTATCCGCCCTCGGTGATGGTGAGGGTGATGATCTTAATATCCTTAGACGCAATCTTGTTCAGAATCTGCTCCTGCTCCTCAATACCCCAATAGAGTTCAACGAGCGCACCCAACTGATAAACCTGGATGCTATCATCACGTCCACATACGGTAAGGGTATATTCGCCGTCCTGCTTCTTCAGGGCATGGTAGAGACGCTCATCGCCTGGGAGAATCATTGCTCCACAGATACCCCAGTTCTGCTGGGTATTGTTCTCGAGGAGCATATTGGTCATAAACTCCAGGTGAGCACGATGGAAGTTACCTACTCCGAAGTGCAGGATACCTGCATTTACCAAACTGCGGTTATAAGCATAACCATTCACTACCTGAGCTGCATTTGCTGCGTTTGCATTTACTAAATTTGCCATAATTCTTGTATTGTTAGCTGTTATTATTTAATTATTTACTCTTTCCGAGAGCAAGCTGCCTAGATGTGTCTCTTCAGCAAGCCTGTCTCTCGTTTTCGATGGCAAAGATAGTTCGTTTTTTCGAGATAAAAAGATATTTTTTTCGAAAAAACCTTGCAAACGTTCCCGCAAACGTTCCCAATTTCTGCAAACGTTTTAAATACTTTCTGGCGATTTCCGGGAGCTACGTAGTTTGATTATTCTCCCGTAGATTCCCTACATTGCATCGTGGTCTTCAGCACCACCTGCCTGTCCTCCATCTCCGGATTGTTGATTTTCTCCATCACCAGTTCAGCCGCCTTTCTGCCCATCTCCTCCAGTGGAGGCTCCATAGTAGTAATCTGAGGAGAAACGATGGTAGATAGTTCCGTGCCCGAAAAACCAGCCACGAAGATCTCTTCCGGTACCCGCTTACCCAAAGCGCGGAGCCGATTCTGCGCACCTATCGCCAAAGTATCAGTAAAGGCGAAGACGGCATCAAATTCCACCTTATTATATATAAGGAGGTCGATAGCGTCAGCTCCATCCTTAAAGGTCATTCCCGTTTTCACAATCAGCGAAGGATCAAAAAGATGGAATTTCTCCATCGCCTCACGATAACCCAAGCCTCGCTGATAGGCATTGTAAATGTCGTCGGGTCCCTGCAGATAAACGATGCGCTTCCTGCCCAGGCGAATCAGATGCTCCACCATGAAATAAGAATCTACATTATCATCCACCACAACCTGCGGCATCTTCAATCCATACGGAATGCGGTCGTAGAAGACAATCGCCATACCGTCTGCCGCCAACTGCTGATACATTTCGATGTTCTTGCGATAGCTGCAGAGGCTCACAATCAGTCCATCCACCATAAACTGCTCCATCATCTTCAGGTTCTCCAGTTCACGCTCCGGCTTCTCATCGCTCTCGGCAATCATCACCTTCTGGTTCTTCTTGTAGAGCACCTCCTGTATTCCGTTAATCACCTGCGAAGCATAAGGGGTGTGCATCTCCGGCACGATGACACCAATGGTGTTCGTACGCCCCATCTTCAGGTTCATCGCCACCGGATTGCGCTTGTAACCGAGTCGCTTAGCCTCCTCTACCACCATCTCGCGCGTCTCCTTGCGAATGTTCTTGTCATCCGTCAACGCTCTGGAAACAGTGGAGACCGAAATGCTGAGCGAACGGGCTATATCCTTGATAGTTACATGTTTCATTATTATGTTTTTATAAGATAAACGTTCGAATATTGAAGTTGTCGATGCAAAAATACAACATTTCCTTGAAAATCAAAAACATTTCTTGAAAAAAGATAAGAACAAGTATCAAAATGCTATCTGCATATTACATTCTGCAACATCATTTACAAGAATATAAAATGAGAACGATTGCAACCAACTTCAATCCCATATTTCTACCCATCTTCCTTTGCCACCTCATAAAAAAGTTGTACCTTTGCAGTCGAATTTTCAGCGATGACTAGGCTATATGCCTTATTAGAAATAGAATTTTCAGCAAATATATGTATTTAGTAATTCCAAATAAACAGCAGTAGTTATGAGTATTAATATCAAGAGAAATCAGTTGAAGAGAGTTGTTATCGTAGGTGGCGGACTCGGTGGTCTTCGTTTGGCAGAAGACCTCTGCAAGGCAAACCTGCAGGTGGTGTTGATTGACAAGAACAACTTCCATCAGTTCCCTCCGCTTATCTATCAGATTGCCTCGGCAGGTATCGACCCAAGTTCCATCTCCTTCCCGTTCCGCCAGATTTTCCGCAAGCGCAAGAACTTCTACTTCCGCATGGCAGAAGCAAGAGCCGTGTTCCCAGACAAGAAGATTCTGCAGACTTCCATCGGTAAGATCGAGTACGATTACCTGGTATTCGCAGCAGGAACCACCACCAATTTCTATGGCAATGCCAACATCGAGAAATGGGCCATTCCGATGAAGACCGTTTCTGAGGCAATGGGATTGCGCAACGCTGTGCTGAGTAATCTGGAGCGTGCATTGACCTGTGCCACAGAAGAGGAGCGACAGGAACTCCTGAACGTGGTCATTGTGGGCGGTGGTGCCACAGGTGTAGAGATTGCCGGAGCCCTCTCTGAGATGAAACGCTACGTGATTCCTTACGATTATCCTGATATGGACTCATCTCTGATGCACATCTATCTCCTGGAAGCTGGCGACAGACTGCTCGCCGGAATGTCACAGGACTCTTCTAAGAAAGCATACGAATTCCTTACCAGCATGGGTGTGGATGTACAGTTTGGCAAGATGGTAACCGACTACAAGGACCACAAGGTAATGATGAAGGATGGTCAGGAGATTCCTACCCGCACCTTCCTCTGGGTATCAGGTGTAAAGGCACAGCCTATCACAGGTATCGATGGCGACCATCTGGGCCGTGGTTTCCGAATCGTGGTAGATGAATTCAACCGCATTCCTGGCATGGATGGTCTCTTTGCCATCGGCGACCAGTGCCTCCAGACCGCCGATCCAGCTTATCCTGGCGGTCATCCACAGTTGGCTCAGGTAGCCATTCAGCAGGCAGCACTCCTGGCTAAGAATATCCAGAAGATTGCAGAGGGAGCCACTGATTCCCAGCTCAAGCCTTTCCGCTACAAGAATCTGGGTTCGATGGCTACCATCGGAAGAAACAAGGCAGTGGTAGAACTTGGCAAGTTCCACAGCCAGGGCTTCTTTGCCTGGGTATTGTGGCTGGTAGTTCACCTCCGCTCTATCCTTGGCGTAAAGAACAAGGTAATGGTAATGCTCAACTGGCTCTGGAAGTACGTAAGCTATAACGATTCTATCCGAATGATTACCTACGCCACCAAGCCTAAGGAAGTACGCGACCGATTAAAGCGTGAACAGACCACTCACCTCGGCACCGACTTGCTGGAGAATGAAGAAGAGGAAGAGGAAGCTTAAGATAAGGCGATAGATTAAGTTTAAATGCTTAAGATAAAGAGATAAAAACGGGTGTATCATTCAATAATATAGATGATACACCCGTTTCTTTTATGCAGTTTTCAGAAACAGTTTCCTTTTATGCAAATTCCAGAAGCCGATACCTTTATTAAGTAGATTCCCTTATCACGGTTTCACCCCTCAATGCAATTTCCTCTATCCTTCTATACCCATCGGCAATATGCTCCAGCAGCAGTCGGCAACTTTCCTGCGCCATTTTCTCTATAGGCTGCTCCACTACCGTCAACTGAGGATGAACCAAGGTAGCCAAGGCAGTGCCCGACATGCAGCAAAGTGCCACATCCTCCGGAATGCGCAAGCCACGCTTCTGGATAGCACTCTTGGCTCCCAACACAGCAGTCTCCGTAAAGCCAAAGACCGCATCAAAGGGCACATTCTTCTCCAGGAAACGCTCCATCACCCAACTACCCTCTTCAGCCGACAAGGCTGGCGACAAGACATCCTGCGCCTGATACTCTATATGAAATTTTTCCAGCGCATCCCGATAGCCCCTCAATCGTTCATAGCTGTTTCGGATATAAGCAGGTCCAGGAATATGAATAATATGCTTATACCCCTTGCGCAACAAAGCCTCCACCATGAAAAACGACATGATGTAATCGTCCATGTGCACCTGTGAAGCCTTTACCTTCTCCACCGTTCTATCGAAAAACACGATGGGAATACCCATTTCTATCACCTTATTATATAGGTCCACATTATGCTCCTTATCGCATGCACTCATCAGGATGCCATCCACACGCAGCTGCTCCATCATCAGAATATTCTCTCTCTCCTGCTCAGGATTCTCGTTAGAAATGGCAATCATTACCTTATACCCCTGCTTGCGCAGGATGGCTTGAGCATCATTGATAAAGGTCATATAGAACGTTGTAACGATTTCGGGAATGATGATGCCGATGTTATGAGTACTCTGCTGGCGAAAGTTCACAGCCAGTTCGTTGCGATGATAGCCCATCCGCTCGGCAGTTGCCAATATCTTCTGCAAGGTTTCCGCCTTCACATTACCCGTATCTCCCGAAAGAGCACGCGAAACGGTAGACTTGGAAATCCCCAGTTCCCTTGCAATATCCATGATAGTTACATATTTTGCCATATCTCTTTTTCTTTCTTGTTATATGTGCTTGCAAAGATACTTATTTTCGATGAAAACAACAACAAAAAACAGAGAAATCTTTTTGGGAACGGTTGCGGAAAATGGGAACGGTTGCGGGAACGGTTGCGAAAAAAGACTCAATTTTTTTCTTGTTTTTCCAGCAAAAACATTCTATCTTTGCAGCGTGAAAAGGAAAAACGATTTTTTCAAATCGCTCTATTCCTTCACAAAACAAAGAATAAACAACATTAAGTATCACAATCAAACCTAAGAAAAAGAATATGGAACAAGATTCTAAATTTCAAGCGAACAATTCGCTAGAGAACAATTCGCAGGGAAAGGTTCCCTTTATCAGTAAGCTCGCCTATGGCATGGGCGATGTGGGCTGCAACTTCAGTTGGATGTTCGTGGGCAACTTCCTCATGATTTTCTACACCGATGTGTTTGGAATCAGCATGAGTGCCGTAGCAACCCTGATGCTTGTATCCCGATTCTGGGACGCCATCAACGACCCCATCATCGGCACACTTACCGATAAGACCCACACCCGATGGGGACGATTCCGCCCATGGCTGCTCTTCGGAGCTCCTATCACGGCACTGGTACTGATACTCACCTTCTGGGCCCATCCGGAATGGAGCCAGACCGCCAAGATTATCTATATGGCAGTAACCTACTGCATCCTGGTGCTGGGATATACCTGCGTGAACCTGCCTTACGGCACACTCTGCGGAGCCATGACACAAGACATCGATGAAAGAGCCAAGCTCAACACCAGCCGTTCGGTGAGTGCCATGATGGCCATCGGAGTAATCAACATCGTAACCGTTCCACTCATCAGCTGGTTTGGCGCAGGCGATACAAAATATGGATATCTAGCAGTGGCAGTACTCTACGGCGTTATCTTCGCCGCCTGCCATCTGTTCTGCTTTCACAAGACCAAGGAAGTGGTAGAAGTTCCTGTGGGACAGAAGCTCCCATTAAAGGTGCAGCTTCGTTCCGTAATGAAGAACAAGCCCTATCTGCTCGCCCTCTTAGGACAGTTGCTCTTCGGTTTCATCCACTACGGACGCAACGCCGACATGCTCTACTATTTCACTTATGTAGAAGGTTCGGCAACGCTCTTCTCCTACTATTCCATGGCCATCATCGTGCCAAGCATCATAGGTGCCGCCTGCTTCCCTCTGGTATTCAGAAAAACGGGCAACAAGGGTTTCACGGCAGCCATCTTCGCTTTCCTCACCGGTATTACGATGATAGGTCTGTACTTCTTCAGCCCTAACGGCAGCGCCATCATGTTCTATCTGTTCTCAGCTTTGTCGTGGTTCTTCTTCTCAGGCTTCAATACAGCCATCTATGCCATCATCCCCGACTGTGTGGAGTATGGCGAGTGGAAGACGGGCATCAGAAACGACGGATTCCAATACGCCTTCATCTCGCTGGGCAACAAGATAGGAATGGCACTCGGCACATCGCTTCTCGCCATTGCCCTGGGCAGTGCAGGATATGTAAGCAACGCTGTGCAGAATCCAGAAGTATTGAGCATCATGCACCACGCCTTCAGTACCATTCCGGGAGTCTTGTGGATCATCACCGCAGGATGCCTCTGCTTCTACAAGCTCAACAAGAAGCAATACAAACAGATTATGACCGATCTGGAGAATAAGAAGAAATAAAAAAGAGCCCACTTAAAAAGTGGATTCAGCAAAGAATATAAAGATAAAACGGGATCTTTTATCCCACCAACATAACAATAACAATTTCAAAACATTATAATTATGAGACAGGCAATATTGGTAGAACCAAAGCACATCGAATTCAAGGAAGTAGCAGAACCAAAGGCAGCAGACTTAACTGCTCATCAGGTTCTCGTCAACATCAAGCGCATCGGCATCTGCGGTAGCGAGATTCACTCTTACCACGGTCTTCACCCAGCCACCTTCTACCCAGTGGTTCAGGGACATGAGTACTCAGGAGTGGTTATGGCTGTAGGCAGCGAAGTTACCGTCTGCAAGCCTGGCGACCATATCACCGCTCGCCCACAGTTGGTTTGCGGCAAGTGCAACCCTTGCAAGCGCGGACAGTATAATGTTTGTGAGCACCTGCGTGTTCAGGCTTTCCAGGCAGATGGTGCAGCACAGGATTTCTTTGTAGTAGATGACGACCGCGTGGCTAAGTTGCCAGAAGGCATGAGCCTAGACTATGGTGCCATGATTGAGCCTGCAGCCGTTGGTGCTCATGCCAGCAACCGCACCGACGTGAAGGGTAAGAATGTAGTAGTGAGCGGTGCAGGAACCATCGGCAACCTCATAGCCCAGTTCTGCATTGCCCGTGGCGCCAAGAATGTACTCATTACCGATGTAAGCGACCTCCGCCTGGCTAAGGCTCGCGAGTGCGGCATCAAGCATACCCTCAACATCACCAAGAAAACCTTGAAGGAGGCTGCCCAGGAACTCTTCGGTGAAGAAGGCTATCAGGTAGGTTTCGAGGTAGCAGGTGTAGAAGTTTCCATCCGTTCGCTGATGGAGACCATCGAGAAAGGTAGCGACATCGTGGTTGTGGCAGTCTTTGCCAAGGACCCAGCCCTCAGCATGTTCTATCTCGGCGAACATGAATTGAGACTCATCGGTTCAATGATGTATCGCCACGAAGATTATCTCACAGCCATCGATTACGTAAGCAAGGGCATCGTCAACCTCAAGCCACTCGTAAGCAACCGCTTCGCCTTCGAGGAATACGATGATGCCTATAAGTTTATCGATACTCATCGCGAAACCAGCATGAAGGTTCTCATCGATTTCGAACAGAAACCTGGAGAGAAGATGTAAAGGATAGAAGAAACATACTGCAAACGATTGCAAAAATTGGAAACGATTGCGGGAACGTTTGCAGAAAGTTTAGATGATTTTTCTTTGCGAAGGTAGCTGAAAAATGCTACCTTTGCAACAGAAATCAAGTAACATCTCTAACATTCTTAAAGTAAAAATGACAATGGAAAAGAAACAATCAGTGATAGGTATCGGTGAGGCACTCTTCGATATGCTTCCAGAAGGAAAGAAGCTAGGTGGCGCTCCAGCCAACTTTGCTTACCACGTTTCACAGTTCGGACTCAATAGCTGTGCGGTCAGCGCAATGGGCGATGATGAGCTGGGCAAGGAACTGGAGAAGGAACTCAACGATCACCATCTCAACTATCAGATAGACAAGGTAGCCTACCCTACAGGCACCGTCCAGGTTTCACTCGATGCCAACGGCATTCCTTGCTACGACATCAAGGAGGGAGCAGCTTGGGACAACATCCCCTACACGCCAGCCCTGGAGAAGTTGGCAGAGAATTGCACCGCAGCCTGCTTCGGTTCGCTGGCTCAGCGCAACGAGGTTTCTCGCAACACCATCTATCGCTTCCTCGACCACATGCCTAAGGGAGAAGAAATCCTCAAAATCTTCGATATCAATCTCCGTCAGGGATTCTATGACAAGGATATTATCACCGAGAGCATCAAGCGATGCAACATCCTCAAGATCAACGACGAGGAATTGATTACCGTAAGCCGCATCTTCGGCTATCCGGGCATCGACCTGGAGAACAAATGCTGGCTTCTCCTGGGCAAGTACAATCTGAAGATGCTCATCCTTACCTGCGGTGTAAACGGCAGCTACGTATTCACCCCTGGCGAAGTTTCGTTTATTGAGACTCCGAAGGTAGAAGTGGCAGACACAGTGGGTGCTGGCGATTCTTTCACAGGTGCATTCGTAGCAAGCATCTTGAAGGGCAAGAGCGTCAGAGAGGCACATGAATTGGCAGTAAAGGTTTCGGCTTTCGTCTGTACACAGAATGGAGCCATGCCGGTCTTGCCAGAGGAGTTTACCAAGTAATGCCTCATTTGCCCAAAGATATTAGCGAAAAAGCAGTATAAATATAAAACAGCATGTTTCATTATTTTTGATTTTTAGTGAAGGTTTATAAGGTTCAAAAAGTTATTAGTTAGTTTTAGTTTGTTTTAGTTAGGTTTAGTTAGGTTCAAAAAAGTTTATTTTGTAGTTAAACCATGAAAAGAATTGTAGTTATTGTTTTGATGATGGCTGCTTGCCTGGGAAACACCCAGGCACAGCTCCATCTGAAAGCCAACGTGCAGAACAATCATCTGTGGCGTGGCATGGAAGTTTCCGACGGCATCGTCCTCCTCACCGACCTGAGCTATACGATGGCCAACGACCACGTTACTGTGGGACTTTGGGGTGGCTGCAACTCGGAAGGATCCTACAAGGAGTTTAACCATTATCTGAATCTGAAGGCTGGCAGTTGGGGATTCGCCCTGTGGGACACCTACAACTTCTCCCCTGGCGCCACCTATAATAATAAGGAATACTGGAACTACTCAGCCCATACCACCGGCCGATTCCTCGATGCTACATTGAGCTACCGGTTCCAGGACGAGAAGTTTCCACTGCTCCTGAGCTGGTCAACGGTAGTCTTCGGACGCGACCGCAACAGCGACAATACGAAGCAGAAATATTCCACCTTCGCCTATGCGGAATACCCTATCTACCAGAAGGATGGCTGGAAGGTTGATGCAGGAGTAGGTGGAGCCTTCGCCCTGAACAGAGCTGGCGAGGATGCCCACTTCTTCGGAACCACAGCAGGCATCGTGCATGTTTCACTACAGGCATCCCACGACCTCAAGCTCGGCAACTACACCATTCCGGTTTATGCCAAGGGCATGTGGAATCCGCAGAGCAACGAGAGTTATTTCCAGATTGGAGCAGAAATCATCCGCTTCTAAATCTTCAAAAAAAACACAGAAAGTTTTATCATAACAATCATCTAAACACAAATTCATTATGAAGATTAAAGATTTTACAACAGGTGTGCAGCACATCGGCATTCCTACCAACGACATCAACAAGACCATTGAGTTTTATCATGCCCTGGGCTTCGAGACAGCCCTCCGCACAGTAAACGGCACCGAGGAAGTAGCCTTCCTCCAGCTCCACAATCTCATCATCGAGACCTATCAGAACCACCAGGCAAAGATGGAATATGGAGCCATCGACCACATCGCCATCGATGTAAAGAACATAGACGATCTCTTTCTCCTTGTAAAGAAAGCCGGAACATTCAAGATGCTGGATCAGCAGGTAAATGGGCTTCCTTTCTGGGAGAACGGCGTAAAGTTCTTCACCATTGAGGGGCCAAACAAGGAGAAAATCGAGTTCTGCGAGAAACTCTAACCCGCCAGCTGGCTTTTAGATAAACACAGATTAGCATAGCAACATAAAAAGAGAGAGAGAAAAATGACGAAAGTCCAGCTTGGAGCCTTTCAGAGAGAGAGGCATCCGAGTTGGACTTTCTTTTTTCGTTTTCCTTGAGGAATATGATGCGTTTTTTCCCTGATTGATGTTTCAAGGATATTAATGATGCTCAGGCACAATGGCGAGATACACCAGATCATGGTCTGTGAGGTTCTCCATATAATGAGCATGGTTCATCGGGCAGTAATGCACCTGTCCCTGGCGAACCTCCTCCACGGTATCATCATAATGGAAAGTAGCAGTGCCGCTTACCACATAGATAATCTCGCAGTTGCCCTCATGAGTATGAAGACCAGTTGATGCACCCGGACGCAAGGTAGAATACATAATCTTCACCTTGTCATCCACATAGTTACGAGTATCGAGTTTACCCTGTCCACCCTTGAAGCCCTCCAAGTGAGCCTCAGCAATCTTTTCGAAATCTATTACCATCTTTATAATGTTTATTGTTTAATATCTATTGCTTACAGTCTATTGTCTGCTGTTTACTTGGCTTTTATAAATGAAGCCCTGCAGCTTATTTTGCTTTCGCAAAATACTTCCAGAGCGGAGCAGCCATCAGGCTCTGCCAGATTTCACCCTTCTCCAGCATTTCCATCACTTCTTCCCTGGAGAAGAGGCGAACCTCGATATCCTCAGCCTGGTCAAGATGCTGCACATCCATGCGCTCCACATCCGTAGCCAGATAGCAATGGGTAAGATTGGTATGCGTGCTCGGATTAGCCGAAATCGTCATCCACTTCTGCCAATTACCGCCTCCGAATCCCGTCTCTTCCATCAGCTCTCGCTTGGCAGCCACCATCGGGTCCTCGCCCTTCTCTATCACTCCGGCACAGAGTTCATTCACCGTCTTCCCTATCGCATAGCGATACTGGCGAACGAAGACGAACTCTCCCTCCTTCGTAATGGCGATGGTATTTACCCAGTCAGGATATTCCAGCACGTAATATTCATCGATGATGGCACCCGTAGGCAATTCCACCTTATCCACTCGTGCCGTGAGCCAAGGCTTCTCTATCAGATACTTCTGCGAGAGCGTCTTCCATTTCATATCTTTATCAGCCATATCTTTTCCTATTTTTAAAAATCAGACTTCTTCTTCATTTAAATTGATGGTGCAAAAGTACAAAAAAAGATTGAAAGGAGAAAAAGTTTACCTGTTATTTCTTTCGAAAAAAACATATCCTAAAACCTTCATGCCATTCTTAGCCCCTAACACTAGTGTTATTATTTATTAAAATCGTAATTTTTCACTGCTAATTGTTCTATTTCTTCAGGATTTTAAGTAACTTTGCATCGTTCAAATATATCAAGTAACAATGAAGAAGTTTTTCGTAGCATCGCTGGCCTTGGTACTTTGTGTATGTGCCCAGGCAGCGAAGAAGCCTACACCAAAGTTGGTGTTTGATGCTTCGAAAGGCGTGGCGGGGTCTGTTACCCTTCCTAATGGGAAGAAGGTCAACTATACTGCTTACACAAATTTGTATTATGTTACTCATGTAGAGGATTCTACGTATCAGTACATGAATGTGTTTGTTCCTGAGGGTGCAACGCAATCCACTCCTATCTTTATGCCCAATTATGTGGGTGGCTATATGGCAGCTGCTCCAAGGATGATAGATGAGGGTGATGCATCAGGTAGAGCTTTGGCAGAAGGCTATGTTGTAGCTATACCTGGTGCAAGAGGTAGAAATTCTATGATTGTACAGAAGGGAAAGACAGTTTATACGGGTCGTGCTCCTAAGGGACTGCTTGATTTGAAAGCGGCAGTTCGCTATCTGCGTTTCTTTGACAGGGATATGCTGGGTGATGCCGAGCATATTATTACCGATGGAACAAGTGCAGGTGGAGCTATGTCGTCTTTATTGGGTTCCACCGGCAATAATCCTTCTTATGAGCCTATGCTCAAAGCCATGGGAGCAGCTGATACAAGAGACGATGTTTTTGCGGCAGTTTGTTTTTGCCCTATCATCGATCTTGACCATGCGGATATGGCGTATGAGTGGTTGTATGGAGGTGTGGATGAAAAGATTCGACCTGTAACGAGCGAGCAAGTTGCTGTTTCCAAGGAGTTGGCTGCACAATTTCCTGCTTACATCAATAGTTTGGGACTAAAGAAAAAGGACGGAAGTGATTTGAACGCAGACAACTATCGTGATTATATCAAGCAGCTTTTGATGACAAGTGCTCAGGATGCAAAGGATTATGGTGCTGATATACCAGACAGTATTGGATTTTCATTCTCTTCAGGCATGAAGTTCATTGCTCCAATGAATGGTGGCAAGAAGCAGGGAGAAATGAAGTTTCCAATGGATGTGCCAAAAGATAGTCCTAAGATGATGCCAATGAGAAATAAGTCAAAGGGAGAATACATCACTGGTCTTGACTTGGATAAGTATCTTTCTTATGTGGCAAGTAAGACTGCCCTAAAAGGTGTGCCGGCTTTCGATAGTAAAGGAGTAGCAGGAAGTAAGGCCAGTGGAGAAAATGAGGAGTTTGGCAATAGCAAGGGTAGTTCTGTTAACTTTACCACCTATTCGTTGGTAAAAGCCACAGGAAATTCCAAAGCTGTTCTTGGCAAGGAAATAGAAGAGAATGTAAGGTTGCTCAATCCGATGTGCATGATGGATGAAGAAGGTTCTTGCATTGCACCTCATTGGTACATCCGTCATGGAGCCATAGACAGAGACACGGCGTTCCCTATTCCTATCAACTTGGCTACCAAGCTTGAAAACAAGGGTAAGGATGTTAACTTCAAGCTGCCTTGGAATCGTCCTCACTCAGGTGATTACGCCTTGAACGAACTTTTTGGATGGATTCGCTCGATTTGCGGTAAATAGAGAAATATTTGGGATGAAACTCTTTCTCCTCTCTTGTGTCTTTGCAAGAGAGGAGATTTTGTTTTATTCTGATTTTACTGCTCTTTGAAGGCGTTTGGTGGTTTTGTATCCTCTTCAATATCTCTTTCCTTTGATGCCAATTAGTCCACCTTGATAATAGTTGATGGACTCTTGTCTATGAAGCATATTAATCATGCTTGCGAAGCTGGCTTCCTTGGTGTCGGGACGAAGTCGGAGAATCTCAGTCAAGATAGCTTCTTTAGTTAGTGGGGTGGCATACTTGGTAAGTACAATCTCGATGGCTTTGGCGATAGAGATACTCTGCGTGTCAAGTTCCTTACTTGTTAAAGTGAAATCCGCTTTTATGCTATCAAAAATATATTCAAATAAAGAAATAAGATATCATAATAGAATGGCAGGAGAAGATGGCGGCATTACTTGCCGCCAAATCGCCATCCCAAGCCTAGCATCAGATTGTTAGGAGTCTTGAAATCCACCAGACTGTAGCCGATGTGCAGCATGGCACGTCGGCTCACATGAATCTTCAGGGCAAGCACTTCATATACACCCCTGAAATCGTTGCGATTGCCAAGCAGATAGGTTCCAGCACCGAAGTTGATGCTGAAATAAGGCATGGCAAACTCGCCACGAGCAGAAAGACCCAGACCAGCCTGGGTACTAAACTTATGATTCACATCCTCGCCCCAAGGATCATTCTCCCTACTAGCCGAACGGTCGTACACACCATCAAGCGAAGCACCCAAACTCAGCCAAGGGTTCAGCCGGTACATCGGGTTGACATTGAAGCCCATCACGGCATACTTGCCATCCAGCAGATAGCTCGACACACCATCATGTGCTATCCCCTGCTTCCATGCGCCATACAATACCACATCCGTGTAAAGTCCACGCCTATCCGGCAGTTTCTCCCGCTCCACCTTCGGCACAGCCAATGGTTGTCGGTTGATGTAATAAGCCAGTCCCAATCTTATGCCACCTGTGTTAAGTCCCATGTTAGGATAAGTGGTGTTGCCATTAGAGAAATGAGTCAGCGAAATACCGGCATTCAGGTCGAGATATTTCGAGAGCATCCACTTCACATAGAAGTCCAGATCAATATAAGCAGTAGCCTTGGATCCTATCACCTTGTTTTCAGGATTATTCAGCTCGTCATAGGCATTCCATCCGAATGCCATACCCAGGTTCCACTCATAGTTGAGCGACACCCTGCGGGATAGGTTCACAATCGGTGCCCCCTGAAACAGATACACGGAGATTGGGTTCGACAACCACTGATTAAATTCATGTCTAGCCAAACCTACACCCTGATACACACCTTGATAGATGGAGCCAGGTCTCACCTCCTCCTTATTCATGAAAGCATACTTCAGCGTAAAAGTCATGTCGTGATTCATCGTTCGAGCCTCATCATTTCCCCCACGCAGAAACTCGTTGGTATGGAAGATGGTAGATGGCACCGCATCCAGTGCTATGCGGTGTATAGTCTTGCAGCTATCCTCCTGCGAGGAGGCTGGCAACGCCATGGCAGCAAGCATGGATATAACCAATAAACTTTGTTTCATCATTCTAGATTAATAAATTGCCGTATATTTACATTCGAGAGTATCTTCATACAGCAAACACAAATACAAGGTATCAAAACAATCCCTTGCGGTTAGCAATTTTTACAAGGCTGCAGCCACCCTCCTTACCTTAGCCAATCTAGCCATAAAAGTAGTATCACTTTTTGTAGATTGCAGATTATATCTCATCTGCATTTTCAACAAAGGCTCAGCATTCACTCCAAGTGCAGCCTCAAAGAGCAAAGCTGTTTTTTCCGTCACAGGGCGACGTGCATTCAGAATTTCGTTCAGAGCAGAATAGGCAATACCCATTTCCTCAGCCAACTGTCGCTGAGAAATTCCACGATATTCTATCTCATCCTTCAGAACATCTCCAGGATGCGTAGGAAAAGCCGGAGTCATATCGTTTGCCCGCATTTCCTTTATTGTTTTTTTATCGTTGCTCATAACTGTATCATTTATAATGGTTTGACAATTCTGTTATATTACATATGGTTGCAATAGTCTGACCATCCTCAAATTCTTCTTCAAATTCTATTCGATACTGATCATTCACTCTTACCGAGGACAATCCTTCTTTGTTTCCTTCTAACCGTTCATAATTGAGAGAATTATATTTCCATAGGCCTTGAACGTTATCTTCCGATATCATAAGGTCTATCACTCGAATATACTTTCTAACTATTTGCGGTTGAAAGCGATGCTTTTTATCAGATTTGCCAGATCTATATAGATCACGCAGATAATCCTCGTTGAAATTTACTATCATAACCTTAATGTTTTGATGCTGCAAAGATAATATTTAAATTCGATATTCACAAATTTTGTGAAGGAAACTTTTGCTAAACAACTATAATTGTGATTATCTATGTTAAAAATCTTAAGAATCATCTTGCTTCTCATTATTTATAATTATCACTTTCCCAAATGATAATTTAAAACAAAAGGATATGGATACATTAACTAATGCGATTACTCCAGACCAACAAGAGAAGATTGACAATTACTTTGAGAGTATATGATTTATACAATCTGTAGTATTGAGCAGTTTTCTATTACCACTCAATACTACAAATCGATATCTATAATTCTTCCAGTTCATTATCTTCATCCGACTCATCTTCCTTTTTCAAAAAAGAAAGAAACAAATGAAGAAAGGCTGTCTCCTTAAAGAAATAATTAGGATCATCCTCCATTTTCTCTGCCATATATGAGAAGCCAAAATTAGCATACTGCTCCATCTTTTCCATCAGTTGGTCCACAACTTTTCTTGATGAAATCTCACCTTTATCCAAAGCTATCAAATCAACATCAGTACGAGCAATCAATGCTGCAAATATGAATTTCTGAATTTTATCATAAGGCGTTCTACCTAAACGAAATTCAATATTTCCCCACTTCTGAATTGGCCATCCAAAATGTTTGACCTTAGCCTTATCATCAACCAAAGGTTTGGTTTGATCAAAGTATAGCCCTATAAAGAATGCAATAATGAAGATTTCATAGCCCGCTCCAAAAAATTTGCCACGAGCAGCTTGGAAAGAATTGCGTCCTTTTCCATAATCACAAAATACATCCATAATGGACTCTTGGTAGCGGATTTCCCAGTTTGGGTCTCTTCTACTCCATAAATCAAATAAACTCTCCATACTACTTAACCTTTTCTACTATAGTTCTAATTGTCGCCATATTCTTACTATCAAAGCTATCAGCCTTCTTGATACGGTAAACACCACAAGTAAGCTGCTCTACCTCATTGAGTCTCAATTGCCCCTTTGTGATAAAGTCCTTTGTTACAATAATACACTGCTTGTTCAATTTATCTATTACGTTATAGAATCCTTCCTCCTTTGAGTCACCAAATGAAGAAGTTGCCGCATCAAAGATAAGAGGATAATTCTCATCACGCTTCTGATCTGTAAAATCAGAGATAGCAAACAAAACAGACATGTACATAACTGTCTCTTGTGAGCCAGAAGGATTCTTGATTTCCGTTCCATTAGAACTGAAAAGTTTAATTTCTGTAGAATCCTCTATTGTTTGACACAATCTAATTTCACCATGAAAGTCTTGAGCACTTAATTTTACAAGATAACCATTTGCGCATTCCTCCAAAGCTGCAAGGAATCTACGTAGGTTCTCTTTCTTTGCATTTTTGAATGCTTTAGCAACTTCTTCGAAAACTCGATGTACATCACGATAAACTTTAACCAAACTATTTTGAGGATTAAGTTCGTCAAAATTCTTACGTAATTCTGTCTCTTCTTTCTTTAAATCCTCCAATTCTCTTTGAAGCACAACCAAGCGCTGTTCAGCACGTCCCTTCTGCTCAAACATTCCTTTGATATCAGTAAAGTCCTTTTGCAGAAGTTCCTCTGAGACGTTTCCTGCTTGTATCAACAAACGAGCCTTATCATCCTCTGCATCCTGTATCTTATCCATGAGAACCTTTAAGTCATCTTGGCATCTAGATTCCAAGAACAAGCGATTATCAATATCTGTTGCGATCTGAACAACTTCAGCTTCTGTACTACCACCCAATCGAATACTCAGATTATGTATTTCTTCTACATAATTTGAAGTAAACAACTGCTTTTGCTCAATACTAGCTTTAGCTGCTTCTAACTTCAACTTTTCATCCACATGCTTTTTGTACTCATTCAACTTGTTCACCATAAAATTATAAGCAGGAGAACCTACGGGTGCAGGACTACCACACACCTTGCAAACATGATCATTGATCATTTCCTCCATTGTTTCTTCGTTTGGAAGATACCAAGGAAGTTCTGGCACTCCATCAGCCAAAAGCCCTCTTACTTCATTAAAGGCTTCCAATTTACCTTTTTCTTTAGCTCGCTGCTCAAGGAACTCTTTATCTTGCATTCTCTTTTCCTTACTAAACTGTTGGCTTTTCTTTTTAAACTCAGCCAAAATAGAAGGGAAGGCACAGAGAATCCATTGCTTATCTAAGAGGGCCGTATTCTTATCTACAGAAGAAAGGTTTGCTCTCAACTTTGTAGCTTTTTCATTCAAAGTTTTAATTCGTTCACTAACCTCATTATACTTTTCAGTAGTTTCTTGGTTCTGTGCCAGTTCATCCAACTTTGTTGAATAAAGAGAGATTGAATCCTGCTTATCCTTTATATCCTTTTTCTTGTTAAAAATATCGGTAGCTATACGCTGTAGTTGAGACTCCAAAGCTTTTGCTGCATTTGATATTTTTTTATCTGAGCGACACTCCTTCAAATAAGCAGAGTTAGATTTCTCTTCAAACACAGCAGACAGATTCACCAAATCATCAAATTTCTTGACGTCAGAAAATTTATCCACCAATTGTTTGAGCGCAGTCTTATCTTGAAACACATTTAAAGTTGATTCACCTTTGAACATACTGAATCTACGAATAAACGCATCAAAGCATCTATTCATCAACACCTTACCATCAACAAGCTCGCGACCTGCATTAGTATTTTCGTATCCTCTAAAAGTTACTTTACTAGTAGAAAATGTATTTTCTGAAGTACGTTCAAAAGTATAACTCTTCTCTATACTTTTCTCACCATCGTGATCAAAAGTCATAGCCACATATACTTCGTCACTCTCACCTATTTCCAGTTTAGACTTACGCATTTCAGAAGCATTATCTATGGTGTTTCTTTCTACCATCGTCTCAAACAACCATTGCAACGCCTCAAAAAATGTAGTTTTACCATCACCATTGTCACCAACAATTAGAGTAAGTCCATCTGAAAAGGTGAACTTATTCTCTCCATAATAACTACGGAAGTTCTTAATTATAATATCTTTTATTATCATACGTTTTTCTTTAAATATTCCGTTACTTCCTTATAAATTTCTTTCTCTGTTGCTCCTTCAGATGATCGTTGAATGATTTGAGCAACTGTACTGACAACAGGATTGTCAGAAGAAACAGCCTGATAAACAGAAGTGATTTCTGATGGAGTATATTTTCCAAACTTCATTAAATCCAAATCTGTCAATACTGCTTCTAACATTTTATCATTGTTACTTGCATATGCCATAATTATAATATAGTTAAGTTATAATATGATGTAATATCTTCTAATTCTCTATAAGTATAATCTGAATTTTCAGACAAAGAAGCAAAGTCACGAACTCGCTTCAACTCTGTTTCCAACAGATTGCGTTCCATCTTGTAGCTATCTTCTGCAGTACTAATCCAAGGAGCTACTATCAGATCATGTATGACAGCTCGATACTTGTCTTTATGCTTACGTAAGATTCTACCCCTTCTTTGTACAAACTGTCTTGGATTTCCAGTACTTGCACAGAAAATTGCCATCTCACTCCGAGGCACATCTACACCTTCATCCAAACACTTCATAGAAGTAAGAACCTCCAATTTTCCACAAGCAAAATCATTCAATATTCTTGAACGTTCTTTGGAATCCGATATGAATTCACATACCGTGGTTTTGGGACTAATACCGCAAACTATCTGAGTATATCTATCTATCAAATGCACTGACTCTTCATCAATACTCAAAGAATCTGTCGTATCAAAAACATCAGCAATAGAATCCGGTTTGTTGCCTTCTGGCACGTAAACCAAAGTATATTTTAAATTGCCCTTTTCTTTATAACGCTCCTTGAGTATAGACTCAAAGATTATCTCTTTTTGCTGAGCCTTATGAATTATTCTTTTGCGTTTTAGCAACAGAGCCATCAGAATGTCATTACTTTGAGCAAACGAATCTTTATCAAAATTATAAAATTTAGATAGTTTCCTTGATATTTCAAGATATTCAGACATCTCTGTGTCATTCAATCTTACAACATGAGGATAGTAATAATAACGACATAAAAAGCCATTATCTATTGCTTCTCTCATCGAATACTCAAATGTAAAACCTTCAGTACTACCAAAGAACTCATTGATTTTCTGATTTCCCAAATCATCAAACTGACGCGAAGGTGTAGCAGACAAGCCAATCCTTCTTAGATACTTAATACTATCCATTCTATCAAGCACTCTCTTTGAACCCATATTGTGAGCCTCATCAGCTATCAATAAAGTTTTATTCTTTGGAAAAGAATTGAGAGATGGAAACACATTAGCCCTCACAAATGAAGAATAAGTCGAAATAATTATAAACGAATTTTCCTCATTTAAACGAATAAAGTCTTCCTTCAAATGCAATAGTTCTATCTCATCACGCCAATTAGGGTTCTTAGAGTACACTGTATATATCTTTGAGAAGTCAAACTTTTTACATTCACCAATCCATTGCTCAACCAATGTTTGAGTTGGAACTAATATTATCGCCTTATAGTACTTATATCGTTTATAAATCTCCAACAAGCAATTCAGCGAGGTAATTGTCTTACCCGTTCCTGTGGCCATGGCAAAAAGGCCTTTCTGCTTATTGTTTTTCCAGTTTTCAAAAGCCTGCTGCTGGTATTCTCTTGGACCTGATGGATATGGAAAACGTGGAGTTATCTCTTCCAGACAAATGTCCTCCCTAACCATATCTACACCCATAAATGCCTTTTGAGCTTTTCGTTCCTGGCGAATTCTGTCCAACTTCTTTTCTACATCTAACAGCTCTTCTATGGTCGTGTCCTGATAACATGACGATACTGCCGTCTCCAACTGGCTTGGAGACAGATACTCTATATCGCTTTCCTGCTCATTCATGATAAGCTCAAACTTTGCTCTTTGAGATTTGATTCTATTCTGAGTCATCTCATCAGGAGAATCGCTTCGGTCTATCTTGATTTCCTCTATGTTATAAAGCAAACCATTAATTGTAAAATTGGCTGAACCAGTGAACGAAGTAATGGTATCATCATCACGAAATTGCCCTGTCTTGGTATGAGCTATTCCCTTATGTTTCTTTGGCTTAATGATTTTGATTTGAATTCTATTTTGAGAAATCAGATACGCCAAGCATCTGAAAAACTGATTCTGATACTCATCAAATGTCTTTCGAAGAGACTCAAAATCAGACAGATCCATACAATCTACCACATCACCAAAGACTCCTTTCTGGATAGCTTCCTTATCTTCTTCAGAAACAATCTGGTTGATGATAAGACGCATAACCCCGCCATTTGCTATAAACGTAGCAAAGCCTTCTGCCAATACACTAATAGTGGCAGAACTGAAATAACCCAGTTGCAGGTCGAAACTGCAACTGTTCTTCAATCCATCATTAAAGAACCTTTCTGGAGAAAATTCTTCTCCAGGTATATAGGTTCCATCCTTAGCCCATTCTACATCTTTCAACATAGACGTTCCTCCGATTATATTCTAATTATATAGTTCTAAATAAAACAGTTGGCACAAACATATTCATCACCGAAGAGTTCGGCAAGACTCGTGCCTTTGTTCTTATTTTTGTTTGTTTCCTGTCGCTTGATGATATCCAGTTTCACCTGGCGAATACGCTCCGGCTTTATCAAGTCTGCCAGACTCTCATTCTGAATCCAGGTATAACCATCCTTCTCAAACGACATTGCCTTTTCGTATAAGTCAGGATGCTGCTCATAGAGCCAGATCCATTCTATCTTCTGCTGGAAGAAGCAGAAATAACAGCCGCTTCGGCTTCTGCAATAGGTTCCCGTCTTACCATCCACCTCGAAAGGAATTTCCTCATAATAAGATGGTACTCCTACTCCACTATCCCTCAGCAGTTTGAAGATATCTTCCTTTACAAGCACCTCGTCGTTATCTATCAAAGGGAATGAATCCAGATGACCAACAGGATAATCCGTAGTCTTCAAGTATTCAAAGACGGCATGGTTAAACATCTTCACGTCTATATCCAACAATGCATTCAGCTTTTTGGAATAGTAGAATTGCTTGGTAATCGGTTTCTTCAACACATCCATCAAGTCTTCCTTCATCAATCCCTCAGGGCTTAACTTATCGTAGATGTCGATAATCTGCTCCTGGTTTTCTTTGTGCAAGAACTTATTGATGACATCCACGCTCCAGATATTTCTTCTGAAAGGAAAGACAGACTGAATATTAGGTTTTGAAGACACATAACCATCACGGTCTTCATCACCTCGAATACCAACATATGATACCGCATAGTCATCACCTACATATCTTTCAAACTCATCAAGTTTCATCTTCTTGGTACACCATCGAGCTTGTGGCGATGGCAGGAATCCTCCTGCTGCCTTTAGGAAATGCTCAAAAGGCGTAGGCTCAGGACTGTCTTCAGCAGCCCTAAGTCTTTTGATGTTTCCCAGATAAGCACTCAATCTATCAATCAGCAATTCCGTCTCAGCCAATTCACAGCCAGTATCAGAATTATAATACTCAATCTTTAAGTTTGGGTATTTCTGCTTGAGATAGATGGCCAAAGCCGCACTGTCCTTTCCGCCAGATATTCCTAAAATATTTCTTACTTTCATTTTGCTCTATTCATTTTTAAGGAAGCGGCTACTTACCCAGCTTCTTATTCAATATTTTCAACAATGTACATACCGATACATTGTCATTTCCAATGCCATCGAGTAGCTTGTCGATGCTTTTTTCCAATTCCTCAGCCTTCTGCATCTCGCTTTCTGGCAATCTGAAAGTCTGGGAATGGATATTGCTGCCCTTTGTTGAAACCAAATCCAACGAATAAATCTCATCCGATTCATCTTCTGCCACCTTGGATATATCAGAATATTTCTCACATTCATGAAAGAGCATAAGCAAACTGTCAATCAGTTTTTCTTCTTGCTCATCGCGCAATCGCTCCAAAGGTTGCTCCAATGCCGTATAGCAAATAGACTGGTACCACTCATTGCGGTTATCAAACTCAGCCATCACATGCTGATAGAATTCCTTCAGTCTATCTGTCAGGAGATATTCCTTGACATGAGCCAAACGCTTTCTAATCTCTACCACATATTCAGAATAATCGTATGACTCGATGCCCAATGTTTCCAACAAGCGACCTTCCACACGGTCTATCATATCAGAATAGCAAGAACGAAGTTCCTTCACAGCCCGATTGATGACATAACAGAACTCCTGTACCTTATCCGGATTCTGCAAAGCTTCCTTATCGTAGCCCAAAGCCTCTGGCAAATCCTCGAAGAAAGTCTTCTCCGGGTCCTTTGCCCTAGCCAGAGTATCACGGAATCTTACCGTCTGCTCATGATTGAACTTACGGGTATGCTTGGCATAATCATTCAATCTCTTGTTATAGAAGAAAAAGAATGGCTTGATGGTTTCTATGAAATCATCGCTCTTGATACTTCCCATGGCTTCAACATTCAGGAACTTACGATACTGGTTGAATATCTGCACCTTAACACCTGTCACGTCGAATGCCTTGACCAGATATTCTCCCGGATGCTTCTGCAACAACTCAAAGAACTCCATGTTGATATTTGGGATGTATGCTCCATTGGTTCCATACAGAGAGAAATCCTGCTTCTTTATATATAAATAGGTGGGAATCCAGAAATCCAGGAATCCCTGCTTCAGCTTATATGGTTTTGCTGACAACTTCTTAATCAGCTCAGAAATCTTACGAGGCTTGAAAGTCGTAGATTTCAGGAATTCCTCACATGCATCCCACAAAGGCATGATTCCTTCATTGGATGGCACATCAGTAAACTCTCCATTCACATGAAGCCCCGTACTCTTCAAGAGAGAATAATAAATGGTTTTCTCCGGTGGGAACTTGTCGCCAGGGAATCCTAAGTCCTGTTCATTGCTCTGGTTCAGCAATGCAGCCAGGTACTTACCTTTCGCACTAGAGATTGAACCACTCAACTTATGCTTGTTGAACAATTCATTGTTCATCACTGGAGTCTGAGAATAAATCTCATCGCATACCACTGACAGCAACTGGTTGAAGTCTCTTAAGGAGCAAACCTCTCTTTCCTCGCCCTTAAAAATCCAAGTTACATCTCCATTATATGCAAACAAGCTATCACTGATAGATTTATTGAGAACCACTTTCTCATATTCCATCAGATTATTGATTTCGTTGATAGCAACCTTATCAGATTTATCTACCAACACCTTGCTCAATATATATTTGTACTTTTCTATCAGATAGAGGTGAGACACCAACTCGTCTGTATTTCTGAAACAAACAAAGATGATGGCATTCTCACTCTTTTCACTCAGCTCGCAAGTCTCCTCCAACACTTTCTTATGGGAAGAGAAGATCAACTGAATATATCCATCAGTATCGCCAGTAGGAGTCTTGTCCACTCCTTCACCCAGCACTTCATACTCAAAGTATCTTGGAGTACCTTTCTGGAAATAGCAAGCCTTGACAGGAGCCACCTTCTTGAAACAATAGTTTCTGATATCATCCACAAAGTTTACAGGACGGCTAACCACCAAACCAGCCTTGCGGATTTCATCTTCTATATTGATATCTGTGCCATCAAAAAGAATGTAACGGAACTTATAGCTGGCATATCGGATAATCTTGAATTGCTCCAACTTCTTTAAAAGCCCCGTTGGGTTTTCTATATTCAAAGCAGTTTTGGCATACAGGGCAGTATCTTCACGGTTCATCTTAAATGAAGCATTGCCGAAAAGATTCAGTAATCCGATGGCTTTCACCAGCTTGATGGCATCTACAAGGTCTGACTTGGTTTCCCATAGTTGACCTTCCACTCTCTCGATGGCAACCTGCATCGAACTCCATTGCATGGAGTCGGCATTCGCCTCCTTCAGGTAGGAGTAGAAATTATAGTAGATATAATCATAGCAGCACTGAAGCTGATATATCTTCCCCTCATATTCAGACAAAGAGTTACGTCCCCTTGCATTCAAGAACGAAAACAAAGAACGCTCATTCTGTCCATATCTCTGAATGGCCTGTGTAATGACGTATGCAGCAAATGGCTCCAGCGGAGCCAATGCCTGCGCAGTTACTCCAGAAAAGTTTTGAGAAACAAAACCAGTCTTCTTTGCTAACGAAGCCAGTGAATCAATCACAGAATCTTCATTTTGCATGGTTCTACCGGCATCAATCTGCGTAGAAGCCAGATAGAGAAGTTGCTCTATCGGTTCTACGAATACCAATTCCTGGAAACGCCCCTTTACTTTCGTCCACTCTTCTTTCTGTACTTCATTCAACTTACGGGAGTAAGCGTTGAAATTCTGATGAAGCGTAGTCAGAAGAAGGATATTTCTGGATGGCACATTCACGAACTCAGCCAATTTCTGCATGAAGTAAAGTTCACGCTCCGGATTATTCTTGGCAGCATGCTCCAAAACCTTGCCAAACTCATCAATGAAGATAACCAGGAATTTTCCCTGGCTCTTCAGTTTATTATACTTGGTTTTGAGTTCATCCAGAATGCTATCAGCTGTGCCATCAACAGAGAGTTTTTGACTCAACAAGACAGACAGCTCCTTATAGTCGCCAACAATTTTAAGAACTTCAAACTTCTTCTTCTCGGAAAGTTCAGAAGGATTCAACAATTCATATTGCTTACCTCCCATCAAGTCTCTTTCCAAAGCCAATAAGAAACTAGACTTACCTGTTCCATAAGAGCCAATAATGGTATAAGAATGAACTCCAGAACGGAATCCATTCGCAATACCCTCTGCCACCTGGCGAGCATTAGGAGTTACGATATATTTGGCCTCACTAGCAAAGCCTTCCTCTATGTTTGCTGATAAACTAAACTGTCGCATTCTTATAATACTTATCTAAAACATCAATGTCCTTCAAAGAAGAACCTTCCTTAAACAATAGCTGACGGATACCTGCATTATCACTATACTGTACATACTCAGAATAATGCTCACCTATAGACTGAGCCATATCAATGACCTCAGCATCTGTCATGCAGAACATCAAGCCTATTTCCTGCAATGTATCGTATGATACAGACTTATCCTTGCCTTTTTCCTGAAGAATGGCATATAAGAAAATCTCCATCGGAACCCTGCGCTTACCTTCGATATTGAAGGCGAACGTCTTACCATTATCTTCAGTTCTTACCAGATCCAAATCAATCAAAAGAGAAGAATAATCCTCAAACGACTTGGCCTTATAAGGTTGGGCATAGTTCTGCAACAGTACACCCACATCTTTCTTGGTGGTATTCACATTAAAGATTTTGTCCTTTCCATCCTCTATCATCAGTCTTTTCACAAAGTTCACCAATTGTTCCCTCTCAAAGACCTTTCGTTCTTTTTGGAATTGCACAAAAGTAATATGATAAAGCGTTGCCTCTTTCAAACTGACCAGAAGGTAGTGAAGCAACCACAAAGTTCCCAAACTTTCAATGTACTTATCTACGCCTTCTGATTCATCGAATAAATAATCTGCTATTCTGCTTGGCTCATCCTGATTGGAAATACCAAACACCTTAAGCCAATATCGGATAGAAGAAACCATGTTTTTTCCTACTCCCAAAGCTATTACAGCATCAGAAGCATTGAAGTTTCCTCCATCTATCATAAAGTTATATCCCTTGGTGAGCCATAAGGTTTTGCAAGGAAAAGATTCATGTCCAGAGAGTGTATATTTATTGTACATCTATCTTCTTCAAAGCGATAGAATCCCGGTATCGTGAGTTGTGTTAGTATTCTGTTAGGCCTCTATAAAACGGAAACGTGGGATTCTCCTTGCCCATCCCACCACTCGAAGGCCTTCGCATTGCCCTAGTTGAAAGAGACGGACAATGCAGAAAGCCCACGTTATGGTATATGATGATTCCAGGTACGAACATATAGTCATACACGATACCAAAACATACAGTTATGGTATGCATACGACAGTTCGCAGCAGGATATAATACACCCACCGTGAGCATTCACCATTGTCACATCTACGTCCAACTAAAGGTAAAGTTGCGAAGTTTACGAGTAGTCGCAGACGAACGTTAGTAAACGCTCTATTTCATAAAAGTCACACCCACCCGCTCAGCCCTTCGGGCTTTCTGCGGTAGAATGCAATTGCAAAAATAACAATATTTTTCGAAATACATGCACTTATCTCGGATTATTTTTGTATTTTTGCAGAAAAAGTTGTCAAACCCATTAAAATGAAGCTGTTATGACTACATATCTCAGATTTTTCGACTATGACAAGGCATTTGATTACTATTGCGAGCTCATCGATAAGATGAACCAATGTACCAATAGGAAAAGCCATGTCCGTATCATCGCCAAGCCAGTACTTATCCTATCTATCATCAAACTGATAGAATACGGAAAGTCTGTCAACCAGTTCACGTATGAGGAGATTGCACCAACATACAAAGGTGTTTTCGGAGAGTGTTTCATGAAAGCTCATCAAGAGAATCTTACCCCCTTACACTATCCGTACTATTTCTTGAAATCAGATAAGTTCTGGCATTTGGTCTGGACAAATGCTGAAGTAAAAACCGAGTCTCCTTCAAGAGCGTGGCTGGAGAGGAATACCAAATACGCCTACATTGACAAGGAACTATGGATATTACTATCCCATCCTACATATCGGGAGAAATTAAAGGATTACATTATCAAGGAGAAAGTTCTTAAAGTATTCAAAGAAGAAAAGAACAAAGGTGGCTTTAAGGCTTTGCTGCAATTGTTGATGGTAATATAAAGACAATACGAAATGGATTATAAAGATGTCGCAAACTTGACAACGTAAACAGGCGACATCTTTATATCTATAATAAGTTTTTTCTGTGAAAAAGGTCTCATAGTCTCATTTTTGCCCTCAAAATACCAGTTATCTTTCTGATGATTAACAACTTAACATCAATGATACTTCTTGAAAAATGCGGCAAGAAGTATCATCAATGTATCATGGAAGGTAAGCGGCTCCGCGTTTATACCTTGCATAATTCAAAAAAAACAGTAACAGCTGATTAAACAAATGCTGTTACTGCTTTTTCCATCGGTCAGGAAGTAAGTCTCTATATTTCTCCAGTGGGGTATTCGGTTGCCATTCAATGGTCTTTTCTATGACATCGCTAATGTATTCAAACAGATTGATGCCATTCAACTTGCATGAAATAGCTATAGAATATAGGATAGCTCCCCGTCTTGCTCCTTCGTGCGAGCCAAAGAACATAGAGTTTCTTCTTGATTCCTAAGACATAGCCAAATTTTTGAGCAGCTTTTTGTGTTAATAAATACAAAAGAGGCGCTTTGGAACATACAGGCACTACAATACCCGTAGCAGAAGTGGTCAAAATTGACTTTTCTGTTACAAAACAACACGGAACTCGTTCTTTTAATAGCGTATGGCTAGATTCCTAATTAGTTATCCGTGTT
>OGEE01000155.1_pt1 | contig 61981 bp, 48 predicted proteins | sample 1570571 | NCBI WGS metagenome assembly OGEE01 (sample SAMEA2582169, study PRJEB24529) | metagenome | biome: Human gut stool | place: China | collected 2011
ATGTGTATTTGGAATTTCTCATTTTGGCTTGTACTATTTATATTCTAGCACCAGGCGGTGCTACTGCCTGCGGCAGTCGTGCGCTCTCCGAGGGGGGGACGGTTGCCTTCTTCGGCAGGTAGCACTATGCAGCCAAGAGGGGTTGACACCCCTCTGTTTTTACAAAGCCGTATTGCAATGCGAAATATCCCCTTGACAAATCGACTCCTGGTTTGTTATGGAGTTGGATTCGCCCTGCATCTCATCATCACGGGACAGACGCTCGTAAAGTGCTGTTATTCTGTTATCTTTAGCCATTTTCTCAGCTCCTTTCATAATGCTAAAAAATAAGAACACACAGAAAACACTTCATTTTTTAATGACCTATTTTCTCTGTATTCTTAAAATCTACCCCTTATGGTATCTATACACTTAAAATTTAACATTTAGATACCACAAAGTCTCTATGAAATAAAAATTGCTTCTTCAGGTACCATTTTTTCAAATAATCGGTACCTGAAGAAGCAATTTTTCTCTTATAGGTGACATTCCTTTATTTTAGGCATTAAAAATAAAAAATATGTCACCTTAATCACTATTTTTTATCAATAGATCCCATTTACAGAATTTATGAAAATTGATCTTTTTCTTACACTTTTCCAATCCACAGAATTTGTAAGAATCGTTTTTACTTATAATTTTCCCAACCAACAGGAAAACACTTATATTTAAAACAGTTCCCTCATAGACTTACATAATCTTGTGAACCCAGCCTTCCGGTCCTTCAATCTCGCCCATCTGAATTCCGGTAAGTGTCTCACGCAGTTTCTTAGTATATGGTCCCATTTCTTCCATTCCACTCGGGAAACAGATTTCTTTGCCATGATCAACAACCTTTCCGATTGGAGAAATAACGGCTGCAGTACCACAGAGTCCACACTCTGCAAAATCAGGTACTTCTGAGAATTTAACCGGTCTGTGCTCTACCGGCATATGCAGATACTTTTCAGCAACAACCATCAGGGATCTTCTGGTAATGGAAGGTAAAATACTGTCTGACTTTGGTGTCACGAATGTTCCATCCTTGGTAATGAAAATGAAGTTTGCTCCACCGGTCTCCTCTACATAAGTTCTTGTAGCAGGATCCAGATACATGTTCTCAGCATATCCCTGAGCATGTGCATCTACGATTGCATGTAAACTCATAGCGTAGTTCAGACCGGCTTTGATATGTCCGGTTCCGTGAGGTGCTGCACGGTCAAAATCAGAGACACGGATGGTAATTGGCTTTGCGCCGCCCTTGAAGTAAGGTCCTACTGGTGTAACCAGAATACGGAACTGATACTCATCTGCCGGCTTTACGCCGATAACAGCGTTTGTAGCGATCATATATGGGCGGATATAAAGCGTTGCTCCGGAACCAAATGGAGGTACCCATGCTGCATTTGCCTTTACTACCTGCTCTACGGCATCTACGAAACGATCCTCCGGGAATACCGGCATCTCAAGTCTCTCACAGGAATCTTTCATACGGCTTGCATTTAAGTCCGGGCGGAAACATACAATATGTCCGTCCTCTGTTGTGTATGCTTTTAATCCTTCAAAACAGGACTGTGAATACTGGAATACACCTGCACACTCATTTAATGTAACGGTAGGATCTGTTACCAGTGCTCCATCGTCCCACTTTCCATCCTTGTAATTTGCAACATAACGGTAGTCTGTGGTCATGTAACCAAATCCCAGGTTACCCCAGTCAAGATTTTTTTTCTCCATTTTCATTTCCTCCATTTTCTATTCCAATTCAAGTGTTCTATAACTTTTCGTTATGGAATACTGGATATACTATTATTTTTACATATTTTAGTACAATCTGAAGTATTTGTCTATAGATCTTATGAAATTTCTCTATCAAAAAAATTCATAAAAACCATAACCTGATTCCCTAAAGTCCCAGAAGTTCCATTGCTTCGTCCTTTAACTCCTGTGTGCGTTCTTTCAAAAGCAGAAGTTTGTTGTACTTATAATAGGCATCATTGCCACATTCACTGACAAATTTCAGACTGTAATAACCGGCCGAAAGTTCGGACAAAAAGATTACCATTTCCTGTCCCTCTCCAAATACCCGTGCAAGAAATTCAAATGCATGCGTCAGATGACGGCCTGCATCTGAAATTTCCTTCTGGCGGATCTGCTCCCTCTCATCAAACAGTTTCTTGACACATAAGAAATCTCCTTTTGCATCACCGGTTCCTTCGACTGCCAGTGCCATCAGGCAGTCATTCATTGCCTGAAGTGCCGCACACATGGCTTTTTCCTGTTCCCTGTCGATCATGCCAGCCTTTTTCCGGTGAGTGATCATGGTGTCATAAGAAGAAATCTGTCTTTCCAGAATTTCTTTTCCGCTTCCCACTCCTTCCTTCAGATCGCTCCGCAAAAATCCCAGCTGCTCAAAAAAAGCTTCCTGTGCAGCTTTTTTCCGGGAATAAGAAATGAATTCCTGTCCCAGGCTGTCCAAAAGCAGCCCAAGCAGACTCAGCTTCTCATCAAACGGTGCATTTTTGATCGTCATACTGTTTTCCGGTATGCTGCCCTCTAAAATTTCCGGTATACGGTAAATATTCTTATACTTATTGTACAGTTCATAATAAGCAGCAAAATCGCGGGCAATCTCCTCGTCCTGCAGATACTGCACAACAAAGTCATAGTCTATGGCAAATCCAAGCTGTTCATACACTTTCATGACCTGTGAGAGATCCTCCCATCCACGGGCGGTCACAAACCGTTTTCCATCCAGATCCGACACAACCGAATAGAAATTGTTCTTTTTAATCTCCAGATAAGAAAGAATTGCTCCATGAATCTGCGCTTTATACGCATACTCTTTCCACACAGAAAAATCTTCTTCTATATAAATCCGCTTGACACGGTCATAGGTAACAATGTCAAAATCGCGCACCGACTTGTTGTATTCCGGAGGATTTCCCGCCGTAACGATGACAAAGCCATCCGGTACCCTGTGATTTCCAAATGTCTTGTACTGCAGAAACTGCAGCATCGTCGGAGCCAGTGTCTCAGATACACAGTTGATTTCATCGAGAAACAGGATTCCCTCATGAATTCCGCTTTGTTCAATCTGATCATAAATTGAGGCGATAATTTCACTCATTGTATACTCTGTGACCGATACATCCTCCCCATCATAGGTTTTCTTTGAGATAAACGGCAGTCCGATCGCACTCTGTCTCGTATGGTGTGTGATCGTATAAGAAACCAGATTGATTCCGCACTCCTGCGCCACCTGTTCCATAATTGCGGTCTTACCGATTCCAGGCGGCCCGATCAAAAGTACCGGACGCTGTCGTTCCACAGGAATTGCATACTCCCCGGTCTCATCTTTTGTCAGGTACGCCTGAACCGTATTTATGATTTCCTGTTTTGCCTGTTTGATGTTCATAAAATTTCTCCTTTATCTATCCTTTTGTATCCTCTGACAAATATAATTTCACTGCCCAGTCCGGCACTTTTATCGGCTCTCCCGAAAAAGTTTTCTGCGGTGTGTCATCCCCGTAAAAAACAAATACCGTCTGATAATCCGTCGGTTTTTTCGGATATTCTCCATACCCGTCCGTAAAATACATCAGTCCTTTTAAGTTTTTGAGTTCCCCGCTGTTTCTTAATTTCTCTACATAGGAAAATACCGGCCGAAAATCCGTTCCATACCCTCCGGAAACGGAAAACTGCTCGGTATATTTCCCGATTTCATCCAGATTTTTGATTGGAATATCTTTTTGAATCTGGTTATCACATTCGATGATGCGGATATGCACTTTATGGAAAAAACTCTCCTGGTGCTTTAAAATTGCCCCCGTCTCATTCAAAAACTGCTGCACAAGTTTTTCCTTGCAGGAGGCCGAAGTATCGATTGCAATAACAAGTTCTTCGATCTTTTTTGCCTCCCGGAATTCGTTTTCCTCGATCAGAGGCATGTTTCCGTAATGCTGCAGTCCATACATGTAAAATCCGTAATCAAACGAATCCATATCCACGGAAACTTCTTCTCTCACAACTGCAAACCTCTTTAAAAATTCTTTGTAGCTTTTTCGCTCCCGGCTGCTCAGCTTTAACATCCATGCAAGCTTTCCCGCATCTGCCGCCGCGTCTTTTGCATAGGTTTCCATATCGCTTTCGATACGCTTTGCATGTTCTTTCCACTCGTCTTCCTTTGGATCGGTTTTTCCAAGCGGCGTTGCATCAGACGTTTTCTCCCCGGCATTTTCCTGCTGATCACTGTCCATCTGCGGATTCTCCTGCGGCACCGGGGGCTGGTTTTTATTCTGCTCCTGCGGCGGTTCTTTCTCCATGCGCTGCCAGAAACTGTGGTCACAGAGCAAAAATTCCTGCCGGAGGGATTCTTCCAGATACGGATCGCGTTTGCGCAGCATAAAATACTGGTATAGTTTTTCCGCTGTAAGCACTGAAACTTCCTTTTCCAGTTTTTCATACCACTCCTGCCGGAAATCCGAAGTCACACGCAAAATGGTCGGATAATCCATGGAATCCACCACCGATTCCACTGCAATATCACAACAGAGATCCCACAGCTGTGCATCCTCGTGCTGTTTTGCGGAAAACATATGCCGGAACAGACAGTGCATGAGCATATGCATATATGTCCGGTTTAAAATTTCCGGTCGTTCAATATAAGTCTGCAGCAGATAGGTCGGATTGAACCGGATATATACCGCATCCGTGCCTACCGTTCTCGTCGACAGATCCATGGCAAATCCCAGACTTCCGAGTGCCGGTCCCATAAACCGCATTGACAGATACAGTTCTGTCCTGACACTGTTTAATATTTTATTTCCGGTTGCTTCCAGTTGTTCCCTTGTTTTCATCGTTCTCCTTTTCCTACCAGTCCAAAGACATGGTAGATGCTTTCTTCTTTCCGAAATTACTCCGCTGATATTCCATCAGTATTGCTGCAATCTGGCTCATCTTTTCCTCCGATGCCAGCGGAAGGGCATCGGCAAGTGCCGCTTCCGGAATCAGGCAGGAGGCACAAAGATAAGAAATCTCTTCCACCTTATTCTCCGGAATCAGCACCTTAAGGATCACCTCTGCATTCTGCTCCAGATACTGTTCGTATTGTTCCCGCAGATGGTTCTCCAGCTCAACCGGATACATCAGCCGATCACAGGCGATCTCAATTGCCGTGCGATAATCATCATTTACCACCTGCGAAAACAGACGGTCATACGCCAGCAAATCCACGCCTTTTCTTGTGACACATTCCCGGTACGGATACCCGCTTCCCTCAATCTTGTGATGCAGAACCCGAGCCTCCACATCTTCCACAAAATTGTATACATATGCCGGAAACGTCAGCTGCAGCCCACATGGCTCTATGCGAAAATGCAGCCTGCGGTCGGTATCTGCCAGAAGTTCTTTCATTACCGAATAGTCTCCCCTAAGCTGCGTCAGCTTCACTTCTTCCAGACAGTGGCACTGCTTGATCACGCCGTCATAATAGTCTTCCACACTGTCGTACAACGAAATGCTTTTGAGTTTTTTACAATTGTAAAATGCATATCTTCCTAGCGTTTCCACCGTCTTTGGAATACTTACACTCTCTAAATCTTCCCTTGCGGAAAATGCATTTTTGCCGATCGTTTTCACCGGACATCCATCCACCTGATCCGGAATGACCAGATGTCTTACGGTTCCTTCATACCCGGTAACGGTAATTGTATGTTCTTTTGTTGTTTCATATTGCAATGCCATATGGATACTCCTGCATCTGTTATGCCCTATTCTGATATACGCTTTTTAATTCCCCGATAAAATACAAAGACCCCAGCGCAATCGTCTTTTCTTTTGGTGTTAAAAGTTCCGGAATCTCTGCAACCTTTGTAATTGCGTGTGCAGGCACCCCTTGTTTTCTGATATCTTCTGCCAGTGTTTCCCCTTGCAGTGCCCGTGCACTCTCCGGTGTGACGGTTACAAAATCCATGGCAATCGGCAACAGTTCCCCGATCATCTTTTCATAATCTTTGTCTGCCATCACACCCATCACAAAATGAAACTTTTCCTCCGGATACAATTCTTCGAGACTTGTACGCAATGCATGGATTCCGTTACTGTTGTGTGCACCATCCACCATCAGAAACGGTTCTGTACTTAAAATTTCCATACGCCCCGGCCATACCGCTCTGTGAATTCCACGGGCAATAACGGTTTTCATCTTCTCTTTTTCTATCCGGCATCTGGTCCATGCCACTTGTGCCGCACACATGGCTGTAGCGGCGTTTTCTCTCTGATAAGCACCCAAAAGTCCAGGCTGTAGTGCCTTTGCCCTCTGCAGGTCATTCTCCTGTACACACCGCGCACGTACTCCCTTTGCTGCGGCCGCCCTTTGCAGCACCGCAAGTGCTTCCGATTCCTGCGGTGCAATTACCACCGGCACTCCTGCTTTGATAATTCCCGCTTTTTCCTGTGCAATCTCTTCTATGGTATTTCCAAGAATGTTCATGTGATCATAACCAATCCGTGTGATCACCGATACCACCGGATTTCCCAATGCATTCGTAGAATCAAGTCTGCCTCCGAGGCCGGTCTCCATAATTACAAGATCGCAGTTTTGTTCTTTAAAATACAGTACCGCCATAAGCACGCAATAATCAAACATGGTCGGTGTCACGCCAAATTCCTGCTCCAGCAGAACATTGCCGATTCGTGTCACATCTTCTCTGGAAATCTGTCTGCCATCAACCATGATACGCTCTTCAAAATCAATCAGGTGTGGAGAAATAAATGTTCCGACTTTTAATCCGGTTTCCCGGAAAACTGATGTCAGGAATGCGCAGACCGATCCTTTTCCGTTGGTTCCCGCCACATGAATAAATGGCATCCCGTTTTGCGGCTGTCCCATCTGTTCTAACATGATTCCGGTAATTTCCACTCCCGGCCGGTTTCCAAACCGTCTTCCATTTTCTATCTGATCCAATACTTCTTCATATGAATACATCTTTATTCTCCCTGCAGGTATCTGTAAACCGCTTTCGGCAGCCGGTACCTGACTCACAAAAAATAGGGAGAAGCTTATAAAAAGCTTCTCCCCGTATTCTACTTCTATATGACGGTTGTTTCAAGTGCAAAATCCTATACCGAAAGGATCACTCCGCCTTCATTTGCATACATGCTGGATACCCCGGCCGTATTGACAATTACAATCTTTTTGAATTTTGCGACTTTCTCAATTGTGTCCTTCACAAACTGTGCACGTTCCGGACAATTGCAGTGGGAAATGGCAAGCACACGGTTCTCGCAGTTTTTGGTTACTTTGAGCATATCCTCTACCATCTTGGAAAGTGCCTTCTTCATGCCCCTTGCCTGACCAAGCTGCTGGATCGTTCCCTCTTTGGTGGATCCCATTACCGGCTTGATGTTTAAAGTATTTGCCACAAATGCTTTCAGTCCGCTCAGACGGCCAGCCTTGCGCAGTGTTTCAAGTGTCTCAATGACAAAAAATGTATTCATGGAAGAAATGTAAGATTCCACCTCTGTTACAATTTCTTCAAAAGATGCACCGGATTCTTCCAGCTCCTGAATCTTTAATCCGATCAGGGTTTCCCCAATCGAGGCCGACTTGGAATTAAATACATGAATCTGCTTGGAATCCTCATGCTCTTCATGATAAAGATCTGCTGCAAGTACCGCACTGTTGTAAGATCCGCTCAATTTTCCGGACAACGTCACAACATATACATGCTCCGCCTCTCCCTCATAAGCTCTCATATAACGCTCCGGAGACGGGCAGGAAGATTTCGGGCTGTGAATACATGCCTTTACTCTCTGTAAGAAATCTCTCTGATTAAAAGTTTCATCATCTGTGATCTGATAGCCATCCACATCCAGCAAAAGCGGCACTGTGCAAAAATGTCCATCTGCCTTTAAATCCTCGGAAAGTTCTCCACAACTGTCAATTACAATTTTATACTGGCTCATATCCATCCCTCTTTTCTAAAATACGTCTATCATTTTATGAAGTGCGTGCGTTTATCATTACTTTATAAAAAGTTTTTATTTTCTATCACACGTAGTATCCATTACTACGTTCATATCATAACACGGTTTCAGATATTTGAAAAGGGGAAAAATGCATATTTTATAGTTTCTTCATATTTTTCAGGAAAAATATGCCGTCACAGCTGATGCCAGAGCATCAAAATCCGTTCGTCCCATCAGTTCCCGTGCAGAATGCATCGATAAGAGCGGAATTCCAATATCCACTGTGCGAACCGGAAACAGCGTGGATGCAACCGATCCCAGTGTACCACCCCCACGCACATCGGAACGATTGACAAACCTCTGGTATGCGATTTTATTCTGATCGCAGAGTTGCCGCAGAATTCCGATTGCCTTTGCATCCGTCGCATAAGACTGGGAACATGCCTCTTTGATACAGAATCCATCCCCAAGCACCGGATGATTGGTAATATCCATTTTCTCCTTATGATTCGGATGCAGTGCATGCGCCACATCCACGGAAAGCAGCATACCTGCATACATCGCACAATCCGTTTCTTCCTCACTGCAGCCAAGCGACCGGTAGATGCGTTTTACCATATCATGCAATAAGATCGATGCTGCGCCCTGTTTGCTGGTATTTCCGATCTCTTCATTATCAAACAGTGCGATCAGATTGATACCATCGGTCCGTGTTCCTTCCACGATGGCTGCCAGCAGTGCCGCAACGGATGTCTGGTTATCCAGTCGCGGAGAAGACAGCAGTGTCTCTTTTATCCCCACATATGCTGGTTCTTCCACACAGTATGTATTCAGTTCAAAATCCAGAATATCCTCTTTTTTTACTGCCAGCTCTTCCGCAAGAAATGACAGGAAATAATCGGTACTCTGCTGTTCTTCTGGCAGCATATCCACAACCGGCATCAAATCTACCTGATTATTGATTGCCACTCCCTTATTCACTTCCCGGTTCATGTGAATGGCAAGGTTTGGAATAATAAGAACCGGACGACCGGAACGATACAGCATGGTCTCCGGGGCAAACACATCTCCGCTTCGAACGATCACACGCCCGGCAATCCCCAGTGGACGATCAAACCATGTATTTAAAATTGGTCCGCCATATACTTCCACGTTCACCTGCGCATACCGTTCTGTCACAAAATCCGCATTTGGTTTGATCCGCAGATATGGATAATCTGTATGTGCAGCTGCCATGCGCAGCATTGCATCCGCACGGAAGTTTTCTCCAACTGTAAATGCATAGAGCGTTGTTCCATGATGATTCATCATATAAGCCTTTCCTTTTTTCAGATTCCATGGTCTGGCATACTCCAGTTCCTCAAAGCCGGATTCCTCTAACGTCTGCATGGCTGCTTCCACACAATGAAACGGTGATACTCCTTTTTTTAAAACATCTATCAAAAATGATTCTTTCATAGTTATAGTTTCCCTTCTTTTCTTAAGTGATTGCATCGTTACGGTTCGCAGGGGAACCTGTGAGCAGTAACCGTGCATTTTCTATCAATCAGTGGCATTATAACACATTATGATTGAAAAGATGAAGTCACTCATGCTAAAATTAAATTATATCAGCTACCGTTTTATCGGTTTCACAATGGGGAGGTTTTTTATGCTGGCTCTTGCATTAACAAACAAAAAAGATTTTATGAATAAATTTCTCAAAACTGAAATTTTTGACCATTTTCTGCTTCAGGAGGGCATTGTCGTTTCTTCTGCAAGCTATGTGATTGATGGAACTATTACCAAAGGATTCTATACAGATACAGAAGCCGAAGAACTCGGTATTAAAACTTTTCATTTTCTTCCATTTTCCATGCTCCGTCCACGCATCTTTGACCTGATCAAAGGAAAAAAGGCTCCATCCTCCTTTAAATTCGTCCTGATGCTGTCGCCGGAAAATCAAAAACGCACCATGGAACGAATCGGAAGTTCCTATACCCCGGCGGATATTTCCGCCATGTCCATGAACATCAAATTTCAAAATCAGATGCTTACACTGACTACCGGAATTTCTTACCGCATTTTTTCCACAGATAAGACATTAGAACCGGAATGGGACAAATTTGTCAGACAATTTCTCTCACAACACGACATTTCTTTTGAAGTGCTTTAAAATCCGGCTATTTTACGAAGATTTTGCTTTACATTTCCAATTGGTTATGCTATTCTTAGCATAGTTGCAAGGCAACACAAATATATTGGAGGTACTTTCGATGAACAAAGGTACAGTAAAATGGTTTAACAACCAGAAGGGTTACGGATTCATCACCGCTGAAGACGGCCACGATGTGTTCGTACATTACTCAGGACTTAACATGGAGGGTTTCAAATCTCTCGAAGAGGGTGCAGCAGTAGAATTCGAAATCACTGATGGCGCTAAAGGTCCTCAGGCAGTTAACGTAACAGTAGTGAAATAATTGCCGACTAATCTAGTTTCTATGTACCTTTTTCTTTCTTTAGAATAAGATATTGGATACAACGATTAAAAAAAGGAATGTTGCATTTCTGCAACATTCCTTTTTTTGCATATGGGAATACATCTTTTAAAATATTCTCCTATCCATTGTAATTAGTCCTCAAATACCCGTTTGATACTATCATAATGCAGGAAAATTCCCTGATCTGCGAGTTCCCTGATCTCTTCTGGTGTAGCAAACCGACATCCGTCTGTTTCTTCCGTCTGCAGATGGACATCTTGTTCCGTAACATCCATCGTGTAACGATAAACATCTACGAAATAGTTATCTCCTTCGCCCGGATTTTCTCTGTGATAGGTAAATACATAACCACCTTCCGCTTCTTTTACATCCAGTCCGGTCTCTTCTAAAACTTCCCTGCGCACTGCCTCTTCCGATTCTTCTCCTGCCTGCGCAGCACCACCGGAAACTTCCCACCATCCGGGTGCCCATGCTTTGGTCATCACACGCTTAGTAATCAGAAATCTGCCATCCGGACGCCTGATCACGCCAAGTACCGTCAGATGATACTCATCATCTGCCAGATTGAAATGATTCCGCTCCATGGTTCTTCCTGTCCGCACTTTATTTTTATCGTAGATATCCCAACGTTCCATTTCCATTCCTCCAATTTTCCTATGTGCCAGCTGCTATCATTCTTTTCTGCCATAGTTTTATAACTGCAACTCTATTCATTATATTGGTTTTAAGAAATGTTTTCAAGTTTCGTTTCTATTTATTAATTCCACTCCGTCATATATTTGCGATACCATTTTGGTAAAAGATGATTCTGACATTGCTCATTGTGACGCTCCCGGATTTCCATGGTGGCAAAATACTGTTTCCATAGCACAGCAAAATAATCCATATGCCCCTGCGGAATCTGAAGCTGCTCTCCGCTCACCAGAACACAGCTGTGTCCGGCTTCATGGACGGCAGCAAGGTTTCGGTTTTCATCGTAGAGAATAAAATTTTCATCCGGAAAACGATCCGAAAAATGATCCATCATCAATGGAACCATATTGCATTTTGGTGCAAGCTGCGCCACAAGAATACTTCCCAGATCCTGAAATCTCACAAATCCCAGCAGCTTATCCAGCTCATTGTCTACCTTGCGGGACAACTCCATCACCCGAAGTGCAAACGGATCGGCAAGCTGATCGGAAATACCGCGTCCCTGTGCAAATGCACGCACCAGATATCCAAGAACTGCTGTCCCCCGGTCCCCTTCAAAATGGCATAATGCATGAAGCAGTGTATCATACACCGGATACCCCAGTCTCGACTGTATACTGTAAACCGTCTTCTGCACTTTCTGCGCATCTGTCTGTACTTCGATCTCCCTGGCAAACAAAGTCATTTCTCCTTCACCGGCCGCAATGGAAATACTGTCTGTATAAGGAGCTTTCATTTTATTTTTGCACACAAACGCATCGAAAAGTGCTGTAAAAATTCCTTCCAGAGAATCCTCACATCGAAGCACGATCTGTTCACTCATACTACAATTTTCCCCCTGTCATCAAACAGTGATAACTGCTCATAGGTCTGCACCGTTCCATCCGAAAGCAGCATCTGCATCGGACGTTCCTGATACATCAGATTCCGTGTAATATATCCTTCCTCCATACGGGTATGATACATCATCTTTCCTTTACAGGTGATAAAATACACTGCACGTTTCAGAACAACACCGATCTTCTTTAAATCTGAAAAATCCAGCTTTGCGTACCGCCGGGCCGCCATAATCCGGCGGGCACTTTTGGTTCCGATCCCCGGCACACGAAGCAGCGTATAATAATCCGCACGATTAATTTCCACCGGAAACAGTTCCAGATGGTGCACTGCCCAATTACACTTCGGATCAATCTGTTCGTTAAAATTCGGATTTTTCTCTGACAGCAATTCATCTGCGCGGAATCCATAAAACCGCAACAGAAAATCTGCCTGATAGAGCCTGTGCTCACGTAACAATGGTGGCCCGGGCAAATCTGGCAGGGAACTGTCATGATTCACATTGATAAATGCAGAATAGAATATCCGCTTCATCTCAAACTTCTGATACAAAGCTTCTGAAACCGAAATGATCTGATAATCACTTTCATCCGATGCCCCGATCACCATCTGTGTGCTCTGTCCTGCCGGCACAAAATAATGATCCGGCCGCATCAATCCCCGCGTTGTCTGCGGAAGCTTCTTTTGCACGTTTCTCACTCTGCTGAAATTCTCCCCACCGGCAATTTCTTCTCCCCAGCTTTGTACTGCACTCTGTCGCGCTTTATGCTCCCGGATGGCAGCAATTCCGTCGTGGTAGTCCTGCAGACGGTCATAACTTTCCTTCATCTCTGCCATCTGGTTATAATAGGTTTTCTCATCCAGATACATCCGGCTTTTCATACTCGATACCCCGTGAAACTCGCGGCTTTGCCGAATTCCATTCTGTAACTGGCGCATCGGGGAAAGGATGTTTTTACGCACTTTGTTAGGCGCAATCTGCCGCAGCGCATCGGCCGTGGGAAGTTCTAAATTTACACTCATGCGGTCTGCAAGATACCCCGTTAATTCCAGCAGATCCGCTGATGCTCCCGGAATTCCTTTTACATGTATATATCCGTTAAAATGATATTTTGTGCGCAATAAATAAAGGGTCTCATATAAAAGTCCCATGGTATAATCCGGAGAATGTAAAATTCCGGAACTTAAGAACAATCCTTCGATATAATTTCTGCGATAAAATTCCATCGTGAGCTTACAGATTTCCTCCGGTGTAAAACTGACACGCTTCACATCATTGCTGCAACGGTTCCTGCAATATTTGCAGTCATAGATACAATCATTGGTATATAAAATCTTAAGCAGTGAAATGCAGCGCCCATCCCCGGTAAATGCATGACAGATTCCACTTGCATATGCGTTTCCCGTATGCGTACCATCTCCTCCACGCTGCACCCCGCTGGAAGTACACGCAACATCATATCTGGCAGCTGCCGAAAGTATGGTTAGTTTTTCCATGATACGATCCATCTGCAAAATTTCTCTCATATCCAGTATCCCTCCGCAAAAATGCCGAACATCCGTTCTTTTTACATCATATCACAAGAACAAATGTTCGACAAGTGCAATTTTTTTTATTTTATATGGGCTGCGAGCAGTCTCCTATCTGCCCTGATGCAGCATCCATGGATAAATCAGTGAAATCGCTCCGCCGATTCCGGCAGAAGCTGCACAGGTAAACACTAAAGCCCCTGCAATTCCGCCAAAGAAATATCCAATTGCCAGAAAAACGGCAACAATTACTAAAATAATGCAACGCAGCAAAATCTGGATCATACTCTTAACCGTATCCATCGCAGACGCCGGAACAAGAGCTTCCAGCAAAAGCCCAACTTCCGAAAACATAAAATCCGCCACCAGATACGTCAGATACCACAGAAGCATAATTCCCGGTTTTTCATGCAAAAGCAATGCCGAAACCACAAATGCCGGAAGCAGATCCATCGCGCAGAGGGATGTTCCTGCAAGCACCCCGAAGAAAACTTTCTTGTATGGATTCTCTGGCACCAGAAACAGCCAGTTTCGCGCAGTCTCCTGTGCAATCGGATTTCCCATATTCCGGAAGAAAAGTACAAAAAACAAAATACAGCCCGGCACCAGAAATCCGGACACCTCCATGATCCTGACACAAAACAGGGAAATACCGACACTGACCAGCAGGTAAAACAGCATCGTATTGGTTATGATTCCAAATTTTGCCGTACGTTTACGGCAATAAATTTCCTTTGTAAAAAACACGGATGCGCCCCAGCCCTTTAAGTTTCCTTCCTTTTGCTGCTTTTTTGCATGTGCTTTTCCTGCAATAACCCGTCCTTCTTTTGCTGCCTCAAGCATCTGTGCACGTTTTCCCGCGGAAGCCAGCGCATCTTCGTAAAAATCCGCTTTCATATGCCAGATGGCAAAAATCAATACCGCCACACTTACAAGCAGCAATCCCAGATAAACCAGAAACGAAAACAGTTCCCCATTCACTGCACACATAATCATGCCTTTGTACCAACCGATGACCGGAAGATACCGCAGCCAGTGACTGGCAAAAGTCATATGTGCTGCTTCAAGCAGGTTCTGCCCATTCGCCAGATATGTTCCTCCTGCAATCATTCCAAGCAGTACAACAATTCCCACGATCAAAGGAAACACATATGGTTTTAATTTTTCGTGTGTGGTGCAGACCGTATATGTCAATACAATCATAAGTCTCTGAAACACCAGAAGCAGAATCCACCCTACAAAAATGGCTACAACTGCCGATGCCCCCAATCCCATATTTACAACGAGATTTGGAATCTGAAAAACCAGATATATGGACGCGAAAACTGTTGCCACCATCTGAAAACTCAGTCGAAACATCAACACGGACTGTGGTTTCATCGGTGCCGTAAACAACAGATTCACGTCTGCCATCTGGAAAATATCCGTACCATCCTTAGAACCGGAATACATTCCCCAAAGTAATATCGCAAGAAAAACAATCATCACTCCGGCTTCCACATAGGTTTTGATTGCGGCAATCTCCTGTGGCGTTTTTTGCGTTTCTTCCTCTTCCGTTGCTTCTTCCTGTACGCGTTCAGCCTCCGAAGACGATTCCACGGTTTCCACCGACTGTTGCTTTTCTACCATGGAACCGACCACGCCAGCAATCAGTCCAAATATGATTCCAAATCCAAAAATGGCAAGAATGATCACGAGAAATGTACTTCGAAACATCTTTTTTATCGTGTTCCAAAAGGTATGCCATGCATAATAACCCCATAACCGCATCGCCTACACCTCTCTCTCCAGAGCCGCGCCCTCTGTAATCTCAAAGAAAATATCTTCCAGACTTTTATTGTTATCCTTTAAATTTTCACGCTCAACCACAGCGGCTACCCGCCCCTGTTTCATGATATAAGTGGTATCCCATAATTCTTCCATACTGTCAATCATGTGCGTGCTGACCAGTACCATGCAGCCACTGTCCCGCAATTCCTCAAACACCTTTTTCAGTTCTTTGATGGCATGTGGGTCCAGTCCGATCATTGGCTCATCAAACAGTACCAGCCGTGGTTTCGGCAAAAGTCCACAACAGATGGACAGTTTCTGCTGCATCCCTTTCGACAGCTCATCCCCGAATTTTTTCTTCTTATCTGTCAGATCAAACCGTTCCAGCAATGCATCTTTATAGGCTTTATAATCCTTTAATTTATATGCCCGTGCAATAAATTCCATATGTTCATCCACAGTCAGGTTCGGATACAGCGATGGAATTTCCGGAATATATCCCATGATCTTTTTCGCCTCGATGGACTTATTTTCGAGACCGTTTACCTGTATCTGTCCCTGATATTTCAGAAATCCCATAATACATTTTATAATCGTGCTTTTTCCTGCACCGTTAGGTCCAAGCAGTACTCCGATGCGCCCATCCTCTATGGTAAGATTGATATCATCATTTGCAAGCACCTTACGGTATCGTTTTGTCACATGTACAACTTCTAACATAACCATTTCCCTTTCTTTTTCTTATTAACATGTTCCATGTGTTTACGATATCACATTCATTTGCTGCAAACCATCTTCTTTTCCTTAAAAAACCTTAACGCTTCCTTAATATCTCTTCGCGTATTTGCCCACGCCCTTCCTCTGGTATTTCTCGCCAATCACATAACCGATCTCCCCAATTGCAAGCTGTGGATACGGAATATCCATCGTAACATATCCGATGCATGCTCCACTTTGTTTTTCTGTAATAAGCCATGCGTTCTCATGATCTGCCAGTACATTTACAAAGGACTGCATCTGCTCACCAGCTACTGTTATTGTCCTTAACCACTGTGGAATAAAAAACGAGGCCATCGCAAGCGACGGCCCCATCTTAATATTACTCTTCTTCTCTGTGCATGGAGAATGTTTCCATATGATAATTCTTCAAATTGTCAAGAATCTGACGATCATCTGCTTTCTGAAGAAGTTCGTCACGGAACTTCTTTGTCACAAGCATATCGTTAAAGGAGCTTGGTCCACCGACGCAGCCTCCTTCACATGCCATACCTTCAATGAAGTCATCCGGCAGCTTGCCAGCCTTCATAAGCATCAGGAACTTGCGGCACTCTGCGGCACCGTTTGCCTTGCATACTTTCGGCTCAATGCCAGCTTCCATCTCTTTCATGCTCTCGACAACTGCTGCGGTAACTCCACCGGAGTTTGCGAAACGCTTGCCGTATACGGAAGACTCCTGATAGCTGGTATCGCTTGGCTGCAGTTCTACGCCCTTGGCACTCATGATGGCACGCATCTCACTGTATGTCAGCACATAATCTGCATTGCCTTCAATCTTCTGATCGACAACCTCAGATTTCTTTGCTACACATGGTCCGACAAATACGGTCACAGCATCCGGATCCTGTGCTTTGATCATACGGGATACCGCACACATTGGAGAGATGGTTGTGGAAATCTTATCTGCCATCTCCGGGAAGTGCAGACGCACCATATTGACAAATCCCGGACAGCAGGAAGTTACTTTCTTCTCTCCTGCCTTGTATGCCTCTACCCACTCTGCGGCTTCGGAAGCAGCGGTCATATCTCCACCTAATCCGGCTTCGATAAATCCGTTGAATCCAACTTCCTGCATAGCTTTCTTCCAGCTTCCCATTGTGATGTTTGCACCAAACTGTCCCTCGGTAGCAGGTGCTGCAATCACGTATACTTTCTTATCAGACTTTAAGGCATTGATGACATCAACCATAAATGTCTTAGATCCGATTGCTCCGAACGGACAGCTATGGATACATTTACCACAGCGGATACACTTGGAATCATCAATTACAGAAATACCGTATTCATTGTATGTAATCGCATTGACCGGACATGCAAATTTACACGGTCTCTTTAAATGTGCAATTGCGTTGTAAGGACATGCGGCTGCGCAGCGTCCACACTCTTTACATTTCTGCGGATCAATATGGGAACGATGACGACCTGCCTCAATAGCACCAAATTTACATGCATTGATACATGCTTTTCCCATACAGTTCTGACAGTTTTCTGTAACGGTATAACTGGAAATCGGACAGTCCTCACAGGCTGCACTGATTACCTGAATCACATTTCCATTATCCTCCGGTCCTGGGGCTTTGCCCTCTGCAAGACGGACACGCTGGCGGATAATCTCTCTCTCTTTGTAGATACAGCAACGGAACTGTGGTGTCGGGCCCGGAATCAGACGAACCGCGATGTGGTCTCTCTCCGCATCAAGAGTACCCTCAAATGCCAGTTTTGCAACCTCACGCAAAACGGCATGTTTGATCTTGATTACATTTTCATCAGCGTACATAAAATCTCCTTTGCTTTTTCGTGGTTTCTATTAAGCATAATATGTTCTTATTGTACATAAATTTTCATTAAAAAGCTATAGATGTATCTATCAAAATACATCAGGCGGTGCGATTTTATGGATAATATGAATACGATGGACTTCAATCAGAAAATTGATGTTTCTCTGCGCGCTTCGCTTGAGGCAACTCCCGTCGAACGAAACGCTTCCGATGATCTGTCCACAGGGAGCAGCTCTGACGGGTTCTGGAACCTGATTGTTCTGTACACCGGTTCTCCACAGACGTTACAGAATGAATTTCCTTCCTCTTCCTTTACCTTTCTCCTTGGAAATTATGCCATAGTGAAAATCTCCGAGGACGACATTCCATCACTTGCCGCCTTTCCACAAGTAATATATATCGAACGTCCAAGACAGCTTTTCTTTGAGATTGTTTCTGCCCGGCAGGCTTCCTGTCTGAGTGCCATTCAGGAAAACAGCAGCTATGGTCTGACCGGAAAAGGCATTCTGATTTCTGTGATAGACTCCGGTATTGACTATGCGCATCCCGATTTTTGCAATCCGGACAAAACCACACGGCTGGTTGCTCTCTGGGACCAGACCATCCTCGCTGATCCTTCTACTGGACGCTTTGCCCCCGCCGGTTATTCACAGGGTACACTTTTTTCTCCGGAACAGATCAATGCGGCACTTCAGGCAGACACTTTTGAGCAGCGCATGGAACTTGTACCCAGCACAGATGTCACAGGGCACGGAACCCATGTCGCCGGTATTGCCGCCGGAAACGGCCGTGCCTCCGGCGGACTCTACCGCGGAGTTGCCCCGGAATCCTCACTTCTTGCCGTCAAACTCGGCTCGCCCGATCCAAAGGGATTTCCAAACACGCTCGAACTGATGCAGGCGGTCGATTTTTCCGTAAGATATGCCATCGAACATACCGTGCCTCTTGTCATCAACCTGAGTTTTGGAAATACTTACGGCTCCCACAGCGGAACATCCCTTCTGGAAACCTACCTGGACTATGTCTCAAATCTCGGACGCATTAATATTGTTGTCGGAAGTGGAAATGAGGGAAACAACGGCGGGCATGCCAGCGCCCGACTGGCTTCTTTAGAATCTGCCAGAATTGAATTTGCCGTTGGAAATTATGAATCTTCTCTTTCGATTCAGATCTGGAAAAATTATTGGGATGATATTCGTTTTCAGCTGACTCCTCCGGGACTCGGAACCTCATTTAAAATTCCCAATCAGCCCGGCAGCTGGCGCTTTTCCTTTGGCACCACACAGATTCTGGTGTACTACGGACTTCCCTCCCCTTATAGTCTGTATCAGGAAATTGCCATCGATCTGCTGCCGCGGCGGGACTATATTTCGGGAGGTGTCTGGTTTTTTACCGCAGAAGCACGGTCTGTCATCGAAGGAATTATTGATCTGTGGATGCCGGCGGCCGCTATCCGCGGGACTGCCACACAATTTCTCACGCCGACAACGGAAACCACTCTCACGATACCTTCCACCGCCGGAAATGTCATTACCGTCGGTGCCTACGATTCTTCCACCAATACGCTCGCCCCTTTTTCCGGCAGAGGATATACCTGGAATACCGGACAGGTCAAACCGGATCTGGTCGCTCCCGGTGTCGACATCACCAGCTGTGCTGTCGGGGGCGGTTACGAATCCCGAAGCGGCACCTCCATGGCTGCTCCTTTTGTAAGCGGCAGCTGCGCACTGCTCATGCAGTGGGGCATTCTACAGAACAATGATCCCTTTCTATATGGCGAAAAAATGAAAGCATATCTGATCCGAGGTGCCAGACAGCTTCCATTTTCCGTTTCCTACCCCAATCCGCAGAGCGGATACGGAGCACTCTGCGTCAGCAGCAGCCTGACGTTTGTGTGATATGCTCCACTATTCTGCGATAAAGGCTTCATAAAATTTTTCTTTTGGCACAGGTTTTCCAAAGTAAAATCCCTGGATCATCTCTGCCTTTGTTTTCTTTAAAATATCTACCTGCTCTTTTGTCTCGATTCCCTCGACGATACAGTGAATTCCCAGATCATTGATCATGGAAGTCATATAGTCGAGGAGAATCCGGCTTTTGCGGTTATTGGTAATTTCGGTTACCATGGACCGGTCAATCTTTGCAGAATCAAAATCATACTGGATCAGTACCGCAAGATTGGAATAATGACTTCCGAAATCATCCATTGACAGTCTGAATCCGAGTTCTTTGAGGCTGTTTGCAACATTTTCAATCAGAACATGATCCATGTCTCCCACGGTCTCCGTTACCTCAATATGGATCAGTTCCACCGGAATATCATATTTTTGAACCATCTGCGTTACTTTTTCAATAAGTTCCGGATACATGATCGTCATCTTCGAGAAATTCACGGATATTGGCACCGTACGATGTCCTTCCCGGATCTGTTCCTTCTGATAACGAAATACTTCATCCAAAACAAACAGGTCAATCATATGCACAAGATTGTAATGTTCCAGCACCGGAATAAACATCCCCGGTCCCACAATGCCCAATTCATCATCCAGCTGCCGGATCAGTGCCTCCGCGCCCTCTGTGCGCCCTGTGTGGATATCCACTTTCGGCTGCAGATATACCAGATACCTTCCACGCTCCATCAGATCGTTGATCTCATCTATCACGCTCTGCTCCATGCGCTTCATCACGGTTGTGCCATGCATCAGCTTAAGCTTATCGTTGCTCATAAGAACCTCTGCCTCTGCAATCTGGCTGCGTGTCTGCGGATGCGCACTCCAGCTGTATCCCATCGCCACGCCAAAGCCAAGTCCGGCAAGCCTTTTCTGCAGATTTTCCACCTGCTGCTCCATTTCCTGCCGTTTAATGTTGATACACAAAATCAGCATCTCATCCTCATCATACCGGTAAATCCGGTAATTGGGAAACATGGATTTCAATAGTTCCGCAACTTCCATCAGTCTGCGGTTGCCGCTGATATAGCCAAACTGTTTATTAATCTCCGACAGATGGATCACATCGGTTGTAATCACGCCAAGTGAACAGAACATATTGTCCGCACCAGTGCGTGCCATAACGGACAATCCCTCCCGGTTCCAGAGACCTGTCAGTTTGTCATGTGTGCGGTCATATTCCTGCTGTTCCTGAAGATTGCGAAGTTCAATCCGCGCAGCCAGTGTCGTGCCAAGCATGGAAAGAACATCGGCCTCCTCGAGGTGTCTGTGTGGGTTTAAAACCATTAAAATTCCAAGCAGATGATCTCCGGTATACAAAGAAATCCCGGCTGCAGACCATGCACGTAGTTCTGCCAGATATTCATAGATCACCGGATGACTTTCTCTCAGCGACTTGATATCCGGAATCACCACGTCCCCGAGTTGTCCTATTTCCTGAATAACTCCTTCTGCATCTCCTGACTCAATTTCCTCGGCCACAAGTCTTGCCATCATCTGTGCCGTATCCCTGTGACACTCTTCCACATAGCGGATACCGCCCTCTTTTGCATAGGCAAGCACAACACAGTCCGCGTCAAAATACTGGCGCAGCGCTTCAAATGTCTGCATAAGGGCATCTCCGATTCCCTCGCTTCCAAGCGCTTCCATACAGGTACGGAGCTGTCTTAACATGGATTTTTCATTGCCTTGTGCGAGAATCGGTTCCACCGGATCTGCCGTTTCCGGCTCCTGATTTTCTTTGATCTGATCATAAAAAACAATCCGGTTTTTTCCGCCTCTTTTCGCCGCGTAAACTGCCCGGTCTGCCTCATAATAAAAATCCGGAAAACTGATTCTTCGTCCGTCCAGTTTCGCAGCACCGATAGATACGGAATATTCCATATCAAAGATAATCTTTTTCAAATTTTCACGCAGGGAGACACAAAATTCTTCCATTTCAACAGAATTCTGAAAGCCGGAAGCAAACACCGCGAATTCATCTCCCCCAAGCCTGCCGACAATTCCCCGGTCACCGGTCACTTCACTTAAAATACTTCCGGTCTGGCTTAAGACCATATCCCCTACCGCATGTCCCTGCGTATCATTGATCATTTTAAAATCATCAATATCAAGCATGACAAATAAGGCATTTGTTGTACATTCCGCAAGTTCTTTTGCACAGTATTCCTCAAATGCCTTATGGTTATACACATTCGTCAGTACATCAATCTCTGCCCGGCGCCGCATGCGTTCCGTGATGGCTTTCTCCTGCTGCACACAGCAAAAACGCCCCACCATACGGTCTGTTTTTCCATCTTCTTCCGCAATACTCACCAGATAAAAACGGTACCATTCCGGTTGATTTTCTTTTTCGCAATAACGGACATCGACCGTAACAGTCCCTTCTTTTTGCAGGCATGCATGCATCGCTCTGCGAAATACCTTTTTATCTTCCGGATCAATAAAAACAGATCCATAATGGTTCTTCTTTACATAGTCTTCGATATCAAAAAGGACCTCGAACCGGTCATTTTCTATCGCATAAACCACTGCCCGGTCTTCTTTTACATCATATTCTATCAATCTCTCATGGTTTTGCTCTGCAACCACCCTGAGAAGTTCATTTTGCTTTTCCTGTTCTTTCTGCTCCCGCATAGTAACCTCTTATCTACTGCAGAACCTGATCTGCCACGTTCTCCAATTCACAGAATTTGTGAATTTCAGGGACCTTGTCTTCTATTGTACCAAACCCGTATGCCGCATGAATAAATTTAATCCCCGCATCCATGCTTGCATCGTAATCTCCCTGAATATCACCTACATATACCGCATCATCCAATGCATTCCGCCTGTACAGTAATGCGATATTCTCTCCTTTTGATTTTTCATTATTTCCGTAGCACTCAGTATCCTCTATCAGATCGTGCAGTTTGTAATAATCCAGAAAAGCCTCTATATATCCGGACTGGCAGTTGCTTACAATATACAGATGATATTTTTTCTTCAACTGTTCCATTGTCCTGCGGATATCCGGGTAGAGAGTTGCTCCGTGTATCCGGAGATAATCATTTTCTTCTTCCCCACACTGTGCCAGAAGTTTCTGGCGTTCGCCTTCTTCCAGATCCGGAAACAGAATCCGTGCGATCACATCCATCGTCTTTCCCATTACTGACTGAATGTCCTTTACAGTAATCGGTTTTCTGTCGTAGCCGGCTCTTTTTACGGTCTCATTCCAGGACTCTGCCACTTCCGCAGCGGAATCCCAGAGTGTTCCGTCCATATCAAATATGATTCCTTTTTTCATTATGCCTCGTCAATTGCCTTTCCGATATCATGGCGCATATACTTATTTGCGAAATCCACCCATTCGGTTGCCTCATAGGCTTTCTTTCTTGCTTCTTTTAAATCTTTTCCGGTTGCAGTAATGCCAAGGACACGTCCGCCGTTTGTTACGATGCGTCCTTCCTTATCGAATGCAGTTCCTGCATGGAAACAGAAGTAATCATCCTTGCCCTCGAACTTTTCAAGTCCGCTGATTGGGAATCCTTTCTCATAGGAAACCGGATATCCGTCAGATGCAAGTACAACACAGACAGCTGCATTGTCCTCAAACTGCAGATCAATCGTGTCAAGTTTTCCATCGACACATGCTTCCATGACATCAATGATATCATTTTTCATACGTGGAAGAACGACCTGTGCCTCCGGATCTCCAAAACGGGCATTGTACTCAAGAACCTTTGGTCCTTCCCCTGTCAGCATCAGTCCGAAGAAAATAACTCCAGTAAATGGTCTTCCCTCCGCAGCCATAGCATCTACAGTTGGCTGATAAATATACTTCTTACAGAATTCATCTACTTCTTTGGTATAGAACGGACTTGGAGAGAAATTTCCCATACCGCCGGTATTCAGTCCCTGATCTCCATCCTTGGCACGTTTGTGATCCTGTGCGGAAGACATGATGCGGATGGTCTTTCCGTCCACATAGGTCAGAACCGATACTTCACGTCCGGTCATAAATTCTTCGATTACCATCGTATTTCCGGCATTTCCGAATTTCTTATCTTCCATGATCGTACGCACGCCTTCTTTTGCCTCTTCGAGTGTATTACAGATCAGCACACCCTTTCCGAGTGCCAGACCGTCTGCCTTTAACACGATTGGCATCTTTGCCGTCTCAAGATATTTTAAAGCTTCTTCCGGATCGGTAAAGTTCTCGTAAGCAGCCGTCGGAATATGATACTTTTTCATCAGATCCTTGGAGAATGCTTTCGATCCTTCCAGAATCGCTGCATTTTTGCGCGGTCCGAATACCTTTAAGCCCTCTGCCTCAAAGACATCCACGATTCCTCCAACCAGCGGATCATCCATACCAACAATCGTAAAATCAATGGATTTTTCCTTTGCAAAGGCAACCAGTTTGTCAAACTCCATGGCACCAATCGGCACACACTCTGCCAATGCAGCAATTCCTGCATTTCCAGGTGCACAATAAATTTTATCGACCCGCGGACTTTTTGCAACACTTGTTACGATTGCATGCTCACGTCCACCGCTTCCAATTACAAGAACTTTCATGATTCTCCTCCTAGTTTGTGATGCTTTTTATTTACTGATATGTACTTTTTTGTCTGTCACTGTCACTTTTCCATTCGCAATCAGGTCAATCGCCTGTGGCATAATCTTCCACTCTGCCTGTTCCATCACACGATGCTGCAGGATCTCCGGCGTATCGCCCTCCTGCACTTCTACCGCTTTCTGCAAAATAATCGGACCGGTATCCGTTCCCTCATCCACAAAATGCACGGTGGCACCTGTGACTTTGACTCCACGGGCAAGTACCCCTTCATGCACTTTCAGCCCATAATAACCGGTTCCGCAAAAAGACGGAATCAAAGACGGATGGATATTGATGATACGGTTTCTGTACTTTGCAATCATCTGTTCCGGAATGACGACAAGGAATCCTGCCAGCACAACCAGATCCACCTCATACGCATCAAGTCTGCGCAGAAAATCTTCATTAAATGCCGCACGGCTCTCATACTCCTTCGGGCTGATGCATACTGCCTCAATTCCGTGCTTTTTTGCACGTTCCAAAGCGTATGCTCCCGGATTATTGCTGATCACTACCGCAATCTCTGTATTTGTGATTGTTTTTTGTTCAATTCCATCGATAATGGCCTGTAGATTGGTTCCGCCGCCGGATACACATACTGCGATTTTTAGCATAATGTTACACCCTTCTCTCCGTCTGTGATCTTACCAACCACATATGGAGTATCTCCGGCTGCTTTGATTGCTTCCATCGTCTTGTCCACGTCTGCCGGATCGACTGCAAGAACCATTCCAAGTCCCATGTTGTAAGTATTGTACATCATATGCTCATCTACATTTCCCTCTCTTGCCATAAGGGTAAAGATTGGAGGAACCGGGTAGCTGTTCTTTTCCACTACAGCATGCTTTCCTTCCGGAAGCATACGTGGAATATTCTCATAGAAACCACCACCGGTAATATGGCTGCAGGCTTTCACACGTACTCCGGCGTTCTTGATAGACTTCAATGCGCCTACATAGATACGGGTCGGAGCAAGAAGAGCCTCGCCAAGCGTTGTTCCAAGCTCATCCATATATGTATTTAAGGTTTCTTTGTCCATACGGAAAATCTTGCGCACGAGAGAAAATCCATTGGAATGTACACCGGAACTTGCCATACCGATCAGCACATCCCCGGCTTTTACGTCTTCTCCGGTAATGATATCCTTCTTGTCAACCACACCTACGGTAAATCCGGCCAGATCATACTCATCCTCCGGCATCAGTCCCGGATGCTCTGCAGTCTCTCCACCGATCAGTGCACATCCGGACTGCTTACAACCCTCTGCCACACCGCTTACGATCGTTGCAATTTTCTCCGGATAATTTTTTCCACATGCAATATAATCCAGGAAAAATAACGGTTCACCACCGGCACAGGCTACATCGTTGACACACATTGCAACGGCATCAATACCGATCGTATCATGCTTGTCCATCAGGAAAGCCAGTTTTACCTTGGTTCCGCATCCATCGGTTCCGGATAAAAGAACCGGCTCTTCCATATTCTTGATCGCATCCAGCGAAAAAGCACCGGAAAATCCGCCAAGTCCGCCTAATACCTCCGGACGCATGGTTCCCTTTACAAACTTCTTCATCAGTTCCACTGACTCATATCCTGCTTCGATATCTACGCCCGCGTTCTTGTAATCCATTTATTTTTCCTCCTAATATCTGTGTTTTAATCTATTATTGTCACTTATAGTATATCGGGTATTTTTCGATTTTACCAATCATATATGTTAATAAATCTAATTAGTAGTTCTTATATCCCACTTCCTGCAATCTGGCATCCTTTGCCTCAACCTGCTCTTTTAAGTTTTTAGAATACTCTTTCAGGCGTGCAAGTAAATCCGCATCACTGGTTGCAAGAATCTTTGCTGCAAGAATACCGGCATTTGCTCCGCCGTTGATTGCTACGGTTGCTACCGGAATACCGGTCGGCATCTGCACGATACTGTACAGGGAATCTCTTCCGCCAAGAGAAGTGGTGTGCATCGGGATTCCGATGACCGGCATCGGGAAGATTGCTGCGCACATGCCCGGCAGATGTGCTGCCATACCTGCACCTGCGATAATCACTTTAAATCCTTTTTTCTCCGCACTCTTTGCATATTCAAAAAATACATCCGGCTCACGGTGTGCGGAAATGATCGTCATCTCATAGCTGACGCCCAGCTGGTCTAAGATGTCTGCTGCCTTTGCCATGATCGGCATATCTGAATCACTGCCCATTACAATTCCTACTTGTGCCATTTTAAATATCCTCCTATATGTGAAAAAATTTATGGTTCCATTGCATCCAGCGGCTCATTTAACGGTTCCGTTCCCGGAACAACAAACCGCCCGTTTCTTATAATATCTGTCATCGTGCCATCTGCACGTACTACTGTAATCGCTCCTAACTCATCATACGGAATCGTAATATCGGTATGACAGTTAAAATATGCTTTTGAAATATCTTCTTTGCGCCGGATCGAAATTTCATTGTCCCTTGCGATGATCGCTTTTCCATCCGGATTGTATGTCATGTTGTCCTCATCGTACGTGTAACAGGTGTCTCCGACCGCAAAATGCGGACCTGTCTTTTCCGCAATCAGAATCGGAAGCTTATCCGCGATCTGATATTTCCGTGCCATCCGGTATGCGGTGGTATTTGTTCCGATTGCAAACTCTCCCATCGGAAGTGTTTTGTGATGGAACAGAATATTGTCCTCTATATACTTGTGGTTTTCATCCTCAGAATCAAAATTTGTACAGGAATAAGCTGTAATTCTTCCGTTTTCAAAATCCAGTTCCAGATTCTTGAAAAGGAATTCCCCCAGATAGACCTGTGTGACGTGCAGCTTTCCTTCTGTTTTCTGCAATACCGGAGATGTGAACACTTCCCCGACCGGAATATTGACATCTGCCACACAGTTTTCAAATGCGGTCTCTTTGGCAGGATCGGAAAGCGGATGAATCTTTACATACAGATCCGTGCGGTTTCCGTTACAGCCTTTGATGTGCACACGGTCCGCCGTATCCAGCACATCAATGATCTTCTGCTGCATATTGCGGTAAAGCATATAATCAAGCGTATTGATATGCACCGTTTCCGCAAAGATTTCTTCGTATTTTTCTCCGATGGACGGAACCGGGTAAGCAATAATCGTAAAACTGCGTTCCTCCCCGTGAATGTAATGATTGATCAGCTGGCTCTTCTCGCTGCGCTCATACACATCGATTTCCCTCTGTTTGTCGGTATAGGTAACGCGCTCCTCTTTCTGCTCCGGCGAAAACGGCTTTGTCCCGAAAATTTCGATCACTGCCGGTCCTCCGTAATTTGGAGCAATCGCTTTGTGTTTTTCCCAGACAGTACGGTCAACTTCGAGTCCCCGCTCGATGAGTGCCTTATCCAGCCACAGCCCGCGGTCCTCTTTGTGATCGTAAGTAAACTGCTTGTTCAGGGAAATAGAGTACGGACGCAGCACCGGCTGCAATCCGATCTTTTTAAAATTGTGTACGGCGGCGCGTACCATCCGCTCGAATCCCAGCGGATAACGGATCTCCACTACCGACTTTTTAGAAATATCTTTTCCGGTTGTTTCAAATCCGATCCGGTATCCTTCGGTAAATGTATCCGCCATTGCCTGCATCTGCTGCTTTGTCAAGGAATGCAGAAAATGCGCGGACTCCGTCTCATCTTTTCCGATATACAGACCATAACGGTACAGATATGCCGGATGATCCAGCTCCGCTTCCATCACGATCTGGGTGAAATAATCATATTCCGGATCGATCAGTCTGCAGATCGCATCCGCATTAAAAATTTCTGTGTAATCATGCATAAAAGAATACATGCATTTTCTGATCTCGTGCACATTCAGATTCTGTGCATCCTCAAAACAGTTGTAAATTTCCACAAACAGTTCCGCATAAATACACAGATAACGGATATTTCCTTCCATACAGCTGGTATAAATTCCATGCAGTCTGGCATCCAATGCCGAGAGCAGCGGTCCGTATTCCCAGCCCATCTTACTGACGGCATATGCCGGGTTTGCATAACTGTCCGCATAATCTTCCTGCACATCCAGATACAGACGGCGATTGATCTTTTTCCCTTCCAGCGTGGAAATTTCTGCCAGTTTTCCACTCAGGGACGCTTCTGCTAATTTATACAAAACCAGAAACAGTTCCGACATTTCAAAGAAATATCCCCGGTACAGTTCTTCCACACTGGAGGCTTCCTCCTCGCTGACCGCCTCAATGCGCTCCATCACAAGTTCCAGCCGTTCCCAGTATTCCTCGTTATTTTTGTGATTGATCTCTCTAAAGCTCATAGTTTGTTTCCTTCTTATAATTTTTAGCTCAAAAATCCCCAGATATAGGTTCCGATCCAGCATACCATATCCAAAAGGGTCAGTCCCAGTCCCAGTCTCGGAAACAACTGGAAGGAATCTTCTTCCCGCAGACTTTTGGCTGCGATGACAAAAACAACAAATGTTGCGATCATCGCAACGACTCCTGCGCTCCCATAATAAGCAGACAGCGAACCGCCTCCCTGAAAAGCAAGCTTCAGGAACACAAGATACCATACCAGAAGAGCAAGTGCTAATACCGTGGCCAGTATTCCCTGTCTGGAATGTTTTTTCTCGGTAAACTTATAGCCACGTCTTCTCCGGTTTCTCATATGTGTCTCTCTTTCCTACAACCTTTTTGCTTATTTGCATCCATACTGCTCATAATAGGCATCGATTGCTTTCCTGATCGTGTCATCAATTACAATTCTTCCCTGACATTCCCGATTATATAAGTGTTCTACCACTTCTTCCATGGTAACAATCGCTTTTCCTTCAAAACCATATTTCTCATGAATTTCATCGAGTGCGCTCTTTACGCCGCCCTGTCCGACTTCCATGCGGTTTAAGCTGACCATAAGACCAACGATCTCAACGTTTGCAGCCCCACGTACTTTTGGAACAGTTTCTTCCATGGACTTGCCGGATGTCGTCACATCCTCGATCATCACCACGCGGTCTTTATCTTTTAAGCTGCTTCCTAAAAATCCGCCTTTGTCTGCCCCGTGATCCTTGGCTTCCTTGCGGTCACTGCAGTAACGGATCTCTTTTCCGTACAATTCACTGAATGCAATTGCGGTAACAACAGCCAGTGGAATTCCCTTGTATGCCGGTCCGAATAACACATCAAAATCATCCCCGTAACTGGCGTGGATCGCCTTTGCATAATACTCTCCGAGTTTCTTTAACTGGGAACCTGTCACGTATGCACCTGCATTCATAAAAAATGGCGATTTTCTTCCACTCTTCAGTGTAAAATCGCCAAATTTGAGAACATCACTCTCTACCATAAACTCAATGAACTCACTCTTGTAACTTTCCATTGTATACTTTCCTCCTGTATCAAAAGGCATTCTGCCCTTGTTATTTCGCAGTTTTCTATTAAATTTTAGCATACTTCCGGTGGGTTTTCAATGCGCGAATCATAAAAAGAAACAGCATCCCCAACCCTGCGAGGCGATCCGCCCCGCAAAGTTTCGGATGCTGTTCTTAAATACGGATCCGGCTGTTATTTAACGGTAACTTTTACTGTGTTGCGAGGAACTGACCAGCATTACCACAGATCTGCGTAACTCTAATCAGGCAATTTCAGATTCCGTACAGACAATTTCCGCAGTTTCTGAAGAACTGACCGCCCATGCATCCGAAACAATGGATGCAGAGACCGTAAACACACAGATTCTGGAAAACATTGCTGCCAAAATGAAATCCCTGGTACAATATATTCAAAAACAGTAAGTAGTTACCATATCTTTATTCCGAAACGGCACCGATTAGTTCTTTGATATCGCTCACATGATATTTTTCCATGTAGCGCTCAATCCCTTCTACAATTTCCATGGTCACTGCCGGATTCTGGAAATTGGCGGTGCCGACAGATACGGCTGTCGCACCTGCCAGTATCATCTCAATTGCATCTGCAGCATTCATAATTCCTCCCATTCCAATGATCGGAATCTTTACTGCCTGTGCCGTCTGATAAACCATACGCACGGCTACCGGATGAATGGCCGGACCGGACATCCCACCGGTCTTGTTTGCAAGAACAAATTTTCTCCGGTTGATATCAATCTTCATTCCCGTGATCGTGTTAATCAAAGACAAGGCATCCGCACCACCTGCTTCCGCTGCACGCGCCATCTCTGTGATGTCTGTGACATTCGGACTCAGTTTCATGATCACCGGCTGTTTTGCATACTTTTTCATTTCCTTTGTGATTGCTTCTACCGCTTTCGGATCCTGTCCAAAAGCAATTCCACCCTCTTTTACGTTCGGGCAGGAAATATTGATTTCCAGCATGTCCACCGGCTCTTCTGCCAGCCGTTTTACCACTTCCACATATTCCTCTGTCGAGTGTCCGCATACGTTTACAATAATTTTAGTATCATATTTTTTCAGGAATGGAATATCTCTCTCACAGAACAGATCAATTCCCGGATTCTGCAATCCCACGGCGTTGAGCATCCCGCCATAGACTTCTGCCACACGCGGAGTCGGATTTCCCGGCCACGGTACATTTGCCACACCTTTGGTAACCACCGCACCAAGCCGGTTTAAGTCTGTAAATTCACTGTATTCTGCTCCGGAGCCAAAGGTTCCGGATGCCGTCATTACCGGGTTTTTTAAGGTAACACCACATAATTCCACACTTGTATTCATTACAGATCCACCTCCTCAGCCAGAAATACCGGCCCTTCTTTACAGATTCTCTTGTTTTTCACATTGGAATGTGCATCTTTTTCTTTGGAATTGCACACACATGCCAGACATGCACCGATTCCGCATGCCATCCGTTCTTCCATGGAAATATAACAGGTCATGCCCTGCTCTGCTGCATACGCTTTCAACGCCCGCAGCATCGGTGTCGGTCCGCACGCATATATTACATCTGCATTTAATTTATATTCTCTGATGGCATCCAGCACATTTCCCTTTGCACCGACACTTCCATCTTCCGTTGCCACGTAACAGTCTCCCTGTTCTTTAAATTCATCCAGAAGAAACGTCTGTGCATCCCGGTATCCCATCACACTGACAAATTCACAGGTGCCTGCAGCTTTGATCGTTTTTGCCAGCTCAAGCATCGGAGGAATTCCGATTCCGCCACCGATCAGGAAAGCTTTCTTTCCCGGCTCCACGGTAAATCCGTTTCCAAGCGGTCCCAGTACCCGGATCGTATCGCCCGCTTTTAACCGGGAGAATTTTTCCGTTCCGGTTCCTTCTCCCGTTACCCGGTATACCAGCCGAAGTGTTCCTGCCTCTGCATCAATCCCACACAGGCTGATCGGACGTGGCAGCAGTTTGCTGGCATCATTACTGTACAATGATACAAACTGTCCTGCCTTTGCATGTCCTGCAATATGCTTCGTCTGGATTGTCATGTCATAGATATCTTTTCCGATGCACTGCTGCCTCAGCACCGTAACATTTTCCTGAAATTTTTCACTCATAAAATCCAACTGTCTCCCTTTTGTAAAATCACGACTTTATTTTTATCTCTGTGCAAGCGCTCCGGATATATCTGCGATCATATCCTTGACTGCCAGACGGGAGGCATCTGCGAAGTTCTCCGGTGTCATTCCCTGCTCTTTATACTTATCCTGTTTGTAAGCACAGATAATACCACGGGAAGAGTTTACAATTGCTCCCAATCCATCCTCGTTAAAGAAATGTACCAGATCCTTGCCCTGTCCTCCCTGTGCGCCATATCCCGGTACGAGAATAAACGACTTCGGCATCACTTTACGAAGAATTTCCCCCTGCTCCGGATACGTTGCTCCGACAACCGCTCCGACATAGCTGTAGGAATCTCCCATACATTCGCTTCCCCACTCTGCTACCTTTTCACCAACCAGTTCATACAGCGGACGACCGTCGATCAGACGATCCTGGAACTCTCCGCTGGATGGATTGGAGGTCTTTACGAGAATAAAGATTCCTTTCTTTTCTTCTTTGCATACATCCACAAACGGCTTGATACCATCGGTTCCCAGATATGGATTTACTGTAGCAAAATCCTCATTAAAACCGGTATATGTTTTGCTTCCGATCTGTACTTTTCCGAGATGTCCGGTCGCATAGGCTGCGGATGTGGAACCGATATCCCCACGCTTTACATCTCCGATCACAACCAGATCTTTCTCGTGGCAGTAATCTACCGTCTTCTGGAATGCCGCTACACCGGCCACACCAAACTGCTCATACATCGCGATCTGCGGCTTCACAGCAGGAATCAGGTCGTATGTTGCATCGACAATAGCTTTATTGTACTGCCAGATGGCTTCTGCTGCTCCCTCTAACGTCTCACCGAACTGAGCGAACGCTGCTTTTTGTATGTGCTCCGGCACATAAGAAAGCATCGGATCGAGTCCCACAACGATAGGTGCGTTGGTCTTTTTAATTTTTTCTACTAATTTGTTGATCATGTGATTGATTTCCCTTCTTAATTTATTACTTATTTAATTCATTAAATACAACTTCGCCGTCACAGATCGTGCACTTTACACGTCCCGTAACTTCTTTCCCGTCAAACGGTGTATTTCTTCCCTTGGAAGCAAATGTGTTTTTGTCAATGCGGTAGGTTTCCTCTGGATCAAAGATCACGACATCTGCCGCTTTTCCCGGCTGGATATCTCCCTTATCAATACCGACAATCTGTGCCGGATGGTAACTCATACACGCTGCCATCTGCATCGGCGTCAGATATCCACCGAGTACCAGTTCATTATGTGTAAGACATGCGGCGGTTTCCAGTCCGACAATTCCAAACGGTGCTTCCTGCATCGAACGGTTTTTATCTTCAAACGTGTGTGGCGCATGGTCTGTGGAAATCACTTCCATAATGCCATCCCGCAGTCCCTCACGCAGTGCTTTCACGTCTTCCTTTGTGCGGAGTGGCGGATTCATCTTGTAATTGGTATCCGCTTCTTTCATATCGTCTGTGGACAGCGTAAAGTGATGCGGACACACTTCTGCCGACACCCGGACACCTTCTTCCTTTGCCACTTTTACCATGAGCACGGAATCCTTTGTGGAACAATGACACAGATGAAGCTGTGCCCCGGTATCTTTTGCCAGAATAATATCTCTTGCAACAATCACATCCTCCACGGAATTGGTAATTCCCGGAAGTCCCAGTTCTTTTGCTTTTGCATCGGCATTCATGACACCTCCGCGTACCATATGGATATCTTCGCAATGGGCAAGTACCGGAATGCCCAGACGCGCTGCTTCAAGCATACCGTCCCGATACAAAGCGGCATCCATGACAGATTTTCCGTCCTCGCTGATTGCCGGACTTCCTGCCTTAACCATTCCTTCAATATCCGCAAGCTCTTTTCCCTGCTGTCCCTTTGTCACCGCACCAACCTGCAGGACATGAATACAGCTCCCGGATTTTGCTTTGTTGTGCACATAATTGACAATATCCGGATTGTCTGCTACCGGCTTTGTATTCGGCATGGTCAGCACTGTCGTATATCCACCATGCGCAGCGGCCTGCATCCCGGTATAAATATCCTCTTTCTGTTCAAATCCCGGATCGCGGAAATGTACATGCATATCAATAAATCCCGGCATCACATAACATCCGTCCGCATTGATCACACGTTCGGCTTCTTTTTCCGGAAGTTCTTTTCCAATCTTTTTTATCTTCTGATCTTTGATCAGGACATCTGCCACCTCATCCATCTGTGTTGCCGGATTGATGACATGTCCCCCTTTGATTAAAATGGTCATTCTTTTTCCTTTCTTTTAACGTTTCACAGCAACAGATCCCGAAAAATTCCCACAGATCCGAATACCCTGCGTTGTCTTATAAGCGCGTACTTTATAATATACCGACTTCTTTGAGGTTGTCTTAATTTTGTACTTTGTGGACGTTGTAGCTGCAATCTTTTTATAAGTTCCGTTCTTGCTGGATGCCTGATAAATTTCATACCCTTTCGCACCTGCCGTTTTGCCCCAGGAAATACGCACTGCATTTTTTGCACAGCGGACCGCTTTTATATTCTCTACCGCACCGATACTTGTCCCTGCATTATCCGCATATGCCTTGATACAGATGTTTCCGATTCTTCCACCGTAACTGGTGCTTACATCCGCCACATCTTCCCAGCTGCCACCGCGATAGAGGAAACTCTGATTATAATCACAATATACCCGGCTGGTTAAACTGCTGTCACTGACCGCATATTCCATATCGAGTCCGGCACCGCTTTTCTGCAGTTCTACCACAACCGCATAGTAAGTTCCCTGAGGTACGGATACCGCTTTATTCAGCCTGATGGTATGGGTTCCGGCATACGTTGTTGTACCGGACACCTTTGCTGCAAGTATGCCACTTTTAGGATTATGCAGGTTTGTCAGATTCGTATATACACGGATCGTATATGGAACATTCGCATCTTTGGAAAGGGAAATTGAAACTGCTTTCACCAGTTCATTATCTGCCTTTTTTGCCCTGAAAATATTCGCTGAAGTCGAAATTCCACGCAGTTTTCCCACATCTGCCCCACCATCATACTGATAATTATAATCATAATTATCCGCAGACTCAAAATCAAAAATCCATGCAGCATCCTCGATGGATTTATCATAATAAGAAAGCCAGAAATAACTGTTGATATTGTTTTCTGTCTTATCCGACCAGCTGTTCCTGCAAAGCCATGCTCCGTCTCCTGCCGGTTTATTTTTAAACGAAGATGCCGGAAAATTATCATCCCAGCCCACAATATTTACTGCATGGTTCGATGCAACACTGCTTGTCGGGCAGTAATAGGTTGCCACATTCTCTCCTGTTTCTGAATAGACTGCAGATCCCACATAGTTGACCATTCCGTCCATATACAGTCCCAGCCCGGCAGATCCGTGCTGCATAATCTCACGTTTCACCTGGGTAGCATTTTTGTGAATATTAATAATATATACATTCTGCAGATGTGCCACATCCTGATCAAAAGCGTAGCTTTTTGCCAGTGTCGTGGTGGTCGGTGCCAGAGCGTACGGTACACGGTTCTCGTCCGTCACCCCTTCCCACTGCAGAAGCGTCCGGCTCGCGAAATCCAGATTTCCGCCCATGGTCAGATAATTTTTATGGTTCATAATATTTAAAGAATCGCCAAATGTTCCACCCAGCGGGTCTTCTACATTATTATAAGTAAAATAGGCAAGCTGCAATTCACTCAGATCAATACTTTTGTCTGCCGTCTGATTGTCTGCAATCAGATCAAACTCCGCAAGTCCGATTGCGGAAAATGCCCAGCACGTATCATATTTTCCCTGATCACGCACGCCAGGATAGCGGATCGTAAGTTCCGACAACTTGTTCATATAGGCGGACGGCACTGCTTCTGCCTTTTTCAGCCTGGATTTTGTTTCTTTTACCACCGGAACATTTTCACTTTTGGGTGACTCTGTGTATCCGCCGGTTTTCTGGGCATAAACCCGTTCCTGCATTCCCGGAACAGCAGTTATGACAACTGCTGCAGAAAGCAAAAATGCTGCAAGCCTTCTGGTTTTATTTTTCATTTTCTACCTCTTTCTTATCGTCAGGTTTCTTCTTTCCATTATAAATATGAACCAGCTGCACTGTCAAACATTTTGCGCAAAAAAGGCACTGATTATCAGTGCCTCTCTTCCCGTTTATTTTGCCGCAATGACATCTGCCATATCATAATGTCCTGCAGGCTTTCCTTTTAAGAATTTTGCTGCTTCCACCGCACCCTTTGCAAATACCGCCTTGGAGTATGCCGTATGCTTAAATTCAATTACCTCATCCTGTCCGGCGAAAATCACTTCATGCTCTCCGACAATGTTGCCTCCACGAACCGCAGATATTCCAATTTCGTATTTATCCCTCTTCTGGCGCTTCTGGCTTCGGTCATAGGTATAGGTATATGCCTCATCCAGTGCCTCATTCATGGAATCCGCCAGTGCCAGTGCCGTGCCGCTCGGTGCATCCAGCTTCTGGTTATGATGTTTCTCTACGATCTCCATATCAAACCCTGCCGGTGCGAACACCTGTGCCGCTTTTTTGAGCAGTTCCATCAGAGTATTGATGCCGAGAGACATATTTGCGGATTTTAAAATTGCAACTTTTTCGTATGCTTTTTCTACATCGGAAAGCTGCTGTTCAGAAAGTCCTGTCGTACAAAGCACAATCGGAATCTGTTTTTCCACGCCATAAGCAAGCAGTGCATCCACCGCTTTTGCATTGGAAAAATCAATGATTACATCCGCATCCACCGTACACTCATTCAGACTGGAAAATACCGGATAATCATTTTTGATTCCATCATAAGTATCAATTCCTGCAACAATCTCGATATCCGGGTCCTGTGCACAGATTCCTGTGATACACTGCCCCATCTTTCCGTTGCAGCCATTCATGATCGCTCTTGTCATTTTCTTTTGTGCCTCCCTGATCTATGCTAAAATTCCATAATTTTTCATTACTTCTGCAAGTTTCTTTGCATTTGCCTCGCTCATCTCACAGAGTGGGGAACGAAGCGGTCCTACTTCCATACCCATCAGGTTTAATGCCTTCTTAACCGGAATTGGATTCACTTCGGAAAACAGTGCATCTACCAGAGGAAGTGCCTCAAGCTGCAGCTTTCTGGCAGTTTCGATATCTCCCTTGAAGAAGCTGTCGCACATTGCATGTACTTTGCCCGGTGCCACATTGCTCCATACCGAAATCACACCGACAGCTCCGATGGACATCAGTGGTACGACAAGTCCATCTTCTCCGGAATACAGATCCAGTTTTCCGTCGGTAAGTGCCATCGTCTTGGAAGCCTGTGCCAGATTTCCGGTTGCCTCTTTTAATCCTACGAGATTACTCTTGGTGCGAACCAGTTCTGCCACGGTCTCCGGAAGAAGATTGCATCCGGTACGCCCCGGTACGTTGTACATGATGATCGGGCACTTGGTGTTGTCTGCAATCTGGGAATAGTGACTGATCAGTCCCGCCTGTGTTGCCTTATTGTAATATGGTGTCACAACAAGAAGTCCGTCTGCACCCGCTTCTTCTGCCTCCTGTGAAAGCTGAATGGCTGTACGTGTGCAGTTTGAACCGGTACCTGCCACAACCGGAACACGATGTTTTGTAAACTCGATGGCTGCCTTGATCACATCACGGTGTTCTTCCATCGTAAGTGTTGCGCTTTCTCCTGTCGTACCTGCAATTACGATGGCATCTGTACCACCGTCAATCTGCTGGTTAATCAGTTCCTCAAGTTTATCATAATTAACTTCCTCATTGTTCTTCATTGGTGTCACGATTGCGACTCCAGCTCCCTTAAAAATTGCCACTGTTTTATTCTCCTTTCTAAATAAAAAAACCAGCTCAAAACGAGCTGGTCAATCTAACCTTTTTTAGATCTGATAGCTCTCCATCCACGCTCATACGCTTCTGACAGTCATACGATTATTCACCGCATGCCCAAAAACCAGACTGCAGTCATCCGGTTCTTTCGGCGCTTTCCCCTTTTACCTGCATTCGACTGTGTCTGCCACATCCAACAGGCTACTCATGAATTACGCGACCTCTATCCCATGTATTTCTTTCATTCTACCACCACCGGCATAGTCTGTCAATCTATTTCTCCGGTGCGATATTATAAACCTCGTCTGCTGCCTCACGGATTTTTTCATCCAGAACGCGTCCTGTGCAGACCAGAGTCATTTCTTCCGGCTTTGCGGCAAACAGCTCACCGATTTCTTCAGGGCTTATCACCTTTTCGTCCACAATTCCAAGTACCTCGTCTAAGATTAGCATATCACAGGCACCTGTCGTAACGACTTTCTTTCCGTAATTGAATCCATTGCGCAGATTCATACTTTCTTCCTGTTTTGCCTCCTCGGAAAGTGCCTCAAAACACTCATCCGATTTTGCAAAACGGAATATTTTTATTTCCGGCTCCAGCCGGCTTAAAAATGTCAGTTCGTTTTCATTTTTTCCCTTCAAGAACTGAATGATAATGACGCTTTTTCCCTCGCTGGCAATACGAATTGCATTCCCGATTGCCGCGGTCGATTTACCATGTCCCTCTCCATAATAAACCTGAATCACTCCTCTGTCCATTTCAGCCTCCATGATATCTCTTAACCAAATGAAATCCTATGTAAGATAACACAAAAGCGTCAAATAATCAAGTCTACTCCAGGAATTCAATCTTGCTGACGGATACCTCGTAAGCAACCCTCTGCTCCACCTGTGTCTCACTGACTTTCTTTACATACTCGCGGCTCTGGATTCTTCCCCAGATCTGCACATGTGATCCGACCTCGAATCCAGATGCAAATCTTGCATTTCTGCCCCAGCAGATGCAGGGAATATAGTCCGATTTGCCATATGACCGGTTGACTGCGACCAGAAGATCCGCGATCTCCCTTCCCAGAGGTGTTTTTCGGTATACCGATTCCTTACAGATAAATCCATCCAGAAAAATCTGGTTGGCTGCATTTTCTTCCTCAAACTGCTCAACCAGTTCAAACTCCCTCGCAAAAACCGATAACACCAGACGGTTTTTATGCTCCTCATGCCGGTTGAATGAACGGAACTGTCCTGTAATATAGACGCATTTTCCCTCCGCACTCTCCTGCACATTGACCAGACGCTCCGATACCATCACCGGAATATAATCGACGAAACTGGACAGGCGGTGGACAGATACTTCCACCATATAAAATCCTTCCCCATATACCTCGTGACTATACGAAAAGTCCGATACAATTTCTCCCATAATAGTGACCTGATTGTTTTCACACATTTTATCTGCCATGAATACTCCTTCCTTTTGTGGAAATTTTTGATAGGCTTCTGTTTTACCATTTAATGGTTGGTAGAAATCATCAAACCTTGTCGATAAGGCCGGCGAAAACTATCTAAAACGCTTAAATCGCCGGTGTACGTTGAAAAAAGCTTGCGAAATCAGCTTTTTATGATAAAATAGGATAGGTTATTTATGTAAAGTTAAACAATATTAAAAAGAAGGTTAAATTTATGGTAACAACAAGAGACGACATTCGTAATATCGCAATCATCGCCCATGTCGATCATGGTAAAACCACATTGGTCGATGAGCTGTTAAAACAAAGCGGTGTGTTCCGTGCCAATCAGGAAGTACAGGAACGTGTCATGGATTCCAACGATATCGAGCGTGAGCGTGGTATCACTATCCTGTCCAAAAATACCGCTGTATTTTATAAGGATACAAAAATCAACATTATCGATACGCCTGGCCATGCCGATTTCGGTGGTGAGGTAGAGCGTGTTCTTAAGATGGTAAATGGTGTAGTCCTCGTCGTAGACGCATTCGAGGGAACCATGCCGCAGACCAAATTCGTACTGATGAAAGCACTTGCTTTAAATCTCCCGGTTATTGTCTGCATCAACAAGATCGACCGTCCGGAAGCGCGCCCTGCAGAAGTGATAGATGAGGTGTTAGAGCTTTTCATGGATCTGGATGCTTCCGATGAGCAGCTTGACTGCCCGTTCATCTACGCTTCCGCAAGAGACGGATACGCTATGTACAATCTCGACGATGAAAAGAAGGACATGACTCCTCTTTTCGAGACGATCGTAAACTATATCCCGGCCCCGACCGGAGATCCGGATGCCAACACACAGGTTTTAATCAGTACCATCGATTATAACGAATACGTTGGCCGTATCGGTATCGGTAAAGTCGACAACGGTTCCCTGAAAGTCAACCAGGAAGCAGTCGTTGTCAACCATCACGATCCGGACAAACTTGAGAAAGTCCGCATCAGCAAACTGTATGAGTTCGATGGTTTAAATAAAGTAGATGTCAGTGAAGCAAAGATCGGTTCCATCGTAGCCATCTCCGGTATTGCGGACATTCACATTGGAGATACCATCTGTTCTCCGGAAAATCCGGTAGCTATTCCGTTCCAGAAGATTTCCGAGCCGACGATCTCCATGAATTTCATCGTAAACGACAGTCCTCTCGCCGGTCAGGAAGGAAAATATGTCACTTCCCGTCATATCCGCGACAGACTGTTCCGTGAGTTAAATACCGATGTTTCTCTCCGTGTCGAAGAAACCGACAGCCCGGACAGCTTAAAAGTATCCGGCCGTGGTGAGCTGCATCTGTCCGTCCTGATCGAGAATATGCGCCGTGAAGGATATGAATTTGCAGTCAGCAAAGCCGAGGTTCTCTATCACTACGATGAGAATGGCAAAAAACTTGAGCCAATGGAACTTGCTTACGTGGATGTACCGGATGAATTTACCGGCGCCGTCATCTCCAAACTGCAGCAGCGGAAAGGTGAACTTTTAAATATGGGTTCCATTGCCGGCGGTTATACCCGTCTGGAGTTCAAGATTCCTTCCCGTGGTCTGATCGGATATCGTGGTGAGTTCATGACCGACACCAAAGGAAACGGTATCATCAATACCATGTTTGACGGATATGAGCCATTCCGCGGTGAGATCGCTTACCGTTCTACCGGTTCCCTGATTGCATTTGAGACCGGTGAATCCGTAACTTACGGTCTGTTCTCCGCACAGGAGCGTGGTACGCTCTTTATCGGACCTGGCGAAAAAGTATATTCCGGTATGATCATCGGACAGAGTTCCAAAGCCGAAGATATTGAGTTAAATGTCTGCAAGAAAAAGCATCTGACCAATACACGTTCCTCTTCTGCTGATGAGGCACTGACTCTGGTTCCGCCTCGCAAATTAAGCTTAGAGCAGGCTCTTGACTTCATTGATACCGACGAGCTTCTTGAGGTAACTCCGGAAAGCCTGCGTATCCGCAAGAGAATTCTGGATCCTACGATGCGCAAGCGTGCTTCCATCGCCAAGAAAAATGCCATGAAATAAATAACAGGCAAAAACATACACTTACAATTACTCCACCTCCATGGTGGAGTAATTTTTTACAGGAGACGTTCCATGGATTTGAAGAATTTTACAAAACATTTGATTTATCAGAGTGCAAATACACAGATCCCGGATAACTTCAGCCGGTTTCAGATTCTGCATCTGGAATATTCGGCTCATGAAAGCGTTGTCAAAACCTATCCGCTTCCGGAAAATGAACATCTGTTTTCCCTGCTGTGGGATATTCATGACGGACATATGCTTTCTGCAACGATTCTGCCCTCCCAGCCCTCGTTCCTTTATGAAAAAGAGTTTACACCCGGCATGCGCACGCAGATGCACTCACACGAATATCTGGAATTGTTTTATATCATTGACGGAGAATACCGGCAGAAAATTCTGGGCAATGAATTTACTTTTCACCGGGGTGAAGTCTGCCTGATCGACAAAAACTGTCTGCATCAGGAAATCATGGAAGGAACTTCTGCCACACTTCTGTTTCTTGGCATTACCAATGTGATGTTTCAGGACATTATGAACCGGCAGATTACAACAGAGCGTATCAGCTCGTTCCTGAAGATGGCACTGATGGAACAGAAATCGCTCCAGCAATATCTGCATTTTCGCCCTCAGGCAGGGGAGGCAGTCTCACAGATGGATGAAACCATGACATCACTTCTTTTGGAATTACAGCGTCATGATGAGGCTTCTCCGATCATCTGTCGGGGACTTCTCCTGCGCATTTTTCGTATTTTAAGTACACAATATGAATTTTCGCTGTCAAAAAAACTGCGACAGAAAATGAACTGGATTTTATATGAAGAAATTTCTGATTATATGAAGCAGCATATGAAAAACATTTCCATACGAATGCTCTGTGAAGAATTCCATTTTCAGGAAGATTATTTCAACCGGTTACTGAAAAACCGGACCGGAATGACTTATACGGAATATCTGCAACATCTGCGTCTGCAGAAAGCCGAAGAACTGTTGCTGCACACCAGACTGACAATCGATGCGATTGCTGCCGAAGTCGGCTACAAAAACAAAGGATATTTCTACAAAATATTTACGAAACGGCACCGGATGACTCCGGCACAGTTCCGCAAAGAATCCTGTTGATATTTTATTTTATAAATCCCATTTCCAGTCACGGATCTCTGGCATATCAACACCATACTCATGAATGTACTGCTTGTGTTCTACAAGCTTGTCATTCATTTTCTGTGTCAGATAAGCGCCACGATTTCCTAACTGTGGAAGATGCTCAATTACGCTCTTTACCAGATGGAAACGGTCAATCTCATTCTGTACACGCATATCGAATGGTGTTGTGATGGTTCCTTCCTCCTGATATCCGTATACATGAATATTTCTGTTGGTACGACGATAGGTCAGCTCGTGGATCAGTGTATGATACCCATGGAATGCAAAGATGATTGGCTTATCTTTGGTGAACAGTGCATCGTACTCTGCATCTGTCAGACCATGCGGATGCTTGGTGCTTGGCTCAAGTTTCATCAGATCGACAACATTGATCACACGAATCTTAATCTCCGGCATTGTCTTTCTTAAAATCGTAACTGCTGCTAATGTCTCCAGTGTCGGAGTATCTCCACAGCATGCCATAACCACATCCGGCTCCTGTCCCTGGTCGTTGCTTGCCCACTCCCAGATGCCGATACCCTGTGTACAATGCTTTACTGCCTGTTCCATGGTCAGCCACTGCTGTCTCAGATGCTTGGATGTAACAAGCACATTCACATAATCGCGGCTTCTGATGCAGTGATCAAAGCAGGACAGCAGACAGTTGGTATCCGGTGGCAGATAAAGACGTACCACATCTGCCTTCTTATTTGCAATATGATCTAAAAATCCCGGGTCCTGATGGGTAAATCCATTGTGATCCTGCTGCCATACATTGGATGTAAGAATCAGGTTCAGGGAAGCAATGGACTGTCTCCACGGAAGCTGATTACATACCTTTAACCACTTTGCATGCTGTGCACACATAGAATCTACCACACGGATAAATGCTTCATAACTTGCAAAGAATCCATGCCGTCCTGTCAGAAGATATCCCTCTAACCATCCCTCACACATATGCTCACTTAACATAGAATCCATAACACGGCCATCTGTAGCAAGGAATTCATCGGAATCCAGTTTTTCATTGTTCCAGTCACGGTTTGTCTCCTCAAAGACTTTCATCAGACGGTTTGACATTGTCTCGTCCGGTCCGAAAATACGGAAGTTCTTGGAATCCTCATTCAGTTTGAAGATATCACGGACAAATCCGCCAAGTTCTACCATATCCTGTGCCTCAACGCTTCCCGGCGCCGGAACATCAAGTGCATAATCACGGAAATCCGGAAGTCTTAAGTCACGTAAGAGCTTACCACCGTTTGCATGTGGGTTAGAACCGATTCTGCGGTCTCCGGTCGGTGCAAGTGCTTTCAGTTCCGGAATCAGTTTTCCATTCTCATCAAACAATTCTTCCGGATGGTAGCTGAGTAACCACTCTTTTAACATTTCCAGATGCTCCGGTTTGTCCATCATGATCGGAACCTGATGCGCACGGAAAGATCCCTCGATCTGCTTTCCGTCTACAACCTTTGGTCCTGTCCATCCCTTTGGAGTACGAAGTACAATCATTGGCCACTTTGGTCTTGTGGTATCGTGGTTTTCTCTTGCATTCTTCTGGATCGCCTTGATTTCGTCCATAACGGTATCAAGTGTCTCTGCCATCTTGCGGTGCATGGTCATTGGATCATCGCCCTCTACAAAATATGGTTTCCATCCGCATCCATCAAAGAAATGCTCAAGTTCTTCATGAGAAATACGTGCAAGAATGGTTGGATTACTGATCTTATATCCATTCAGATGAAGGATCGGAAGAACCGCTCCATCGCTCTCCGGATTTAAGAACTTATTACACTGCCATGAAGTTGCAAGAGGTCCGGTCTCGGACTCACCGTCTCCCACGATACAGGCAGCAATCAGATCCGGGTTATCAAATACCGCACCAAACGAATGTGCCAGGGAATATCCCAGCTCACCACCTTCGTTGATGGAGCCCGGAGTTTCCGGAGCTACATGGCTGGAGATTCCTCCCGGGAAAGAGAACTGCTTACACAGTTTCTTCAGTCCATCCAGATCTTCTCCGATATTTGGATATACCTCGCTGTAGGTACCTTCCAGATAAGTATTGGCAACAAAGAAGTTTCCGCCGTGTCCCGGGCCGGAAATTAAAATCATATCCTGATCATACTTTTTGATCACACGGTTTAAATGTACATAGACAAAGTTCTGTCCCGGTACGGTTCCCCAGTGACCAACAATCTTTTTCTTTACCTGATCTCTGGTAAGCGGCTCTCGAAGAAGTGGATTATCCAGCAGATATAACTGTGCGGCACCAAGGTAATTGGCTGCGCGCCAGTAGGCATCCATCTTCTTCAGGTAATCTTCGGTTAACGGCTGTTTTTCAACAACATCTGACATCCTGACTGTCCTCCTGTAAAATCATATTATCATTAGATGCCTATATTTTAGGAAATCCACCCATATTCCACAATTTCCTATTCCCATTAATTTTCCAAAAAGTTACCTGTTCCGACTTGTATTTCCTGTTGTTTACTTATTTTTTCATTTATTTCCATTAAAACCATAGCCAAAAGAAAGGATTATAAAATTTCACACACAGCGATTACAGTTTTCCGTATACCTCCATAGGGACATATGCCCGAATGGAAATTCCTTCCGGCAAATACTCTTCTGAGACAAGTTCTCCCTTATTTCGTACAAGCTGCAATACACCTGCCTGCGCATAGGGAATCACGCGTTCAATATAAATTTTATCTTCTCTTAACATTTCCTGCAGCACATCTTTTACTGCATCCAGTCCGGCATTTTCCGTTGCGGAAATCTGAAGAACATGATCCGCACGAAAATCCTGCAGTGGGTCATCATCGGTTCTGATATCGATCTTATTAAAAAGCGTCAGAATTTTTTTATTTTTAACTCCAAGATGATCAAGTGTCTCATAGACGATATACATCTGCTTGTCGCGCTGCGGATTGGAAGCATCCACTACATGAATAATATAGTCCGCATATTTGGCTTCTTCCAGTGTACTTTTAAATGCCTCAATCAGATGATGCGGCAGTTTCCGTATAAAACCTACCGTATCCGTCAGCAGCACCTGCTGGTGTCCTTCCAGCTCCAGCATCCGTGTCGTCGGGTCCAGCGTTGCAAACAGTTTATCCTCCTCTAAAACCTCTGCGTCCGTCAGATGATTCAGGAGGGTGGATTTTCCGGCATTTGTATATCCGACAATTGCCACAACCGGAACTGCATTGCGCTCTCTTTTTGCTCTGGCAATTTCGCGGTGTTTGACCACTTCTTTTAATTCCCGGTTGAGCTGTGCAATCCGGTCATTGATCAGACGGCGGTCAATCTCAAGCTTCTTTTCTCCTGGTCCACGGGTACCGATTCCGCCACCCAGACGGGACATGGATCTGCCAAGTCCGGTTAATCTGCTCAGGCGGTACTTCAGCTGAGCAAGTTCCACCTGAATTTTTCCCTCACTGGTTGTTGCACGGGCTGCAAAAATATCCAGTATGATAAGCGTCCGGTCCATCACCTTGGTATTTAACATCGTCTCCAGATTTTTTAACTGCGCAGGGGACAATTCATCATCACAGACAATTCCCGTTGCCCCCGTGTGCTCTAAAAGTTCTGCAATCTCTGCTACTTTTCCGGTTCCCACATAGGTTCCCGGATGGATCAGCTCCCGTTTCTGAATCAGCGTACCGGCAACCGATGCCCCCGCAGTCTTTACCAGTTCGGCAAGCTCAGCGAGCGAATCCTCTGCATCGTCTCCATCCTGCTCACTTACACCCACCAGAATAACTCTCTCTTTAAAATCTTCTAAAACAATTGGTTCACCCATTATCTAGTCTCCAAAAATGTATTTTCGTGTTTTGCTTCCTCATCATCCGGATAAGCCTTTAAATATTCCTTCATCATCTTTTTCGCGGAATCAAAGTCGCCACTGTACTCATATGCCGCAATGGCACTTTTCATGAGATTCTGCTTATTCGGCACTTTCTCCAGTTCCAGACCGGAATTAAAATAAGTCAGTGCATTCTTATAATTTCCATCCTGCATCTCCTGCATGCCAAGTTCATACAAATCATAGGATGTAGCCACTCCACTCTTTATATACTCCGCGATACATTTCTTTGCCTTGTCCGAATCTCCATTGGCATCATATGCAAGTCCCAGATAATACGATGCCAGCATCTGCTTATGTTCTTTTGCTTTTTCCAGATAACTGATGGCATCTTTGTTTTCACCGAGCAGATAACTGATTCTTCCTTTATACAGTTCGTCTTCCGGTTTATCCCCTTTGATCTCCATCGCAGCAGACAGATACTTCTGTCCCTCGTCCTTTTTCTCATGCCGGCTCAAAGACTCATAGATTCCAATGTAGATTTCATAATTTTTTTTGCCATGCTGCACAGCACTCTCAAAATCTGCTCTGCCCTCTTTTTCCTCTCCCATATCCATATAGAGATCTCCGCGCAGATAGTATGCGCGTGCATCTTTATTGTATTTGATAATGGCATCATACGTTGCAAGTGCATCTTTTGTCTTTCCGTCCAGTGCCTGTGCTTTTGCCTTGTAAAAACAGATATCCAGTTCTTTCTCCCCGATATGTCCGATCGACTCTCCAAGCGCATTCTGAAATGCCTTGACCGCATCTTCATACTTGCCACTCTCCATGCAGGTAATTCCATACTGCCGGTAGGCATCCTGTTCCTTTGTATCTTTCGTTCCGCATCCAATCACAGACAGCGCAAACACTGTTGCAAGCAGCACGGAAATGATTCGCTTCTTCATGTTCTATTCTCTCTTTCTGAAAACTACTTTTATTTTACCGCAATCTGTTTCGTTCTTAAAGCATCCTTTTCCAGAATTGCATCTATGATTGCATGCATCTCAGCAGTCAGTGCCTCTAACCTCCAGTCCGGCAGGTTATATTTCGGGTGCTTCTCAAACGTAAACTCCCGCAGTCCAATCAGCGTCTTTCTCGTCTCCGGAGTCAGGCATGCCACCGCTATATTTACCCAGTTGTCACCGATCCGCGGTCCATGCTCCCGGTAATAAGTACCACCGTAGGTAAATTCGTCCGGTTCCACTGCATAGGGAAGCAGCGCGAGGTTATGGTCAAACAGCGGTGCCATTCCCTGAATTTCAAGTGTCCTGTTTTCAATCAGAAAACCAAAATTATTTTTGTGCCGTTCTGCATTCATGATCACGGCATCGAGGACAAACATTTTTTTTATTTCCGCTTCTACACCAAGTTCCTGTGCTTTCTTCAAAATGCCGGACACCGTTGTATTTCCGGTATCTACTGCCGCATAGGGAAGAAATCCGTATTCTTCCGATGTAAAAATATCACATACCGAACAGATCCGGCTGTTGTGTGTCCGGAGCCCATAACGAACAAACTGATCCGTAAATTTTTCAATAACCTGCCCGGAATAAAATTCTGAGTAAGGTTCCAGTCCCGCATTGCTTGCGTCCGAACTGCCTCTTTTCAGCATTTTAATAGTTCCATCTTCCCTGATCCAACACTTGGCAAATGAACCATCCGTGCCATACTCCGGGGATGTTGTGCTCAGATGCCGCCCATGCAGCCCCCCTTCAAATGCCGTCTTTGCAATTACATCATTAAAGGGATGTGTATAAAGAGACAGATCCTCCCACTCTAACAGACTGTCCACCGGTTTCACCCAGAATGTGTCAATCAGAGACAACGCATGCGAAATATCCAAAAATCCCTGTAACGTATCACACCCACTCATCTCCAGCAATTTTTCAATATTTTCCCGATGTTTTGGTGCTCTCCGATTGACAATAAACGCAGAGAGATCCCCATACCATGACGGAAGTGTTACATATTGTTCTTCTATTACAGGTTCTCCCAATATCTCATCCACAGAAAACTTTGCGATTTTTTCGTTTTTATTCATTAAATAATACATACCGTTTTCCTTCTTCATTCCTATATCTTACGGTATTTTTCCTGCTTTTGCAACAATCTCAGAAAAAATGGGAACCGGATATCTGGTTCCCATTTTTCCACTATTCTTCTGTCAGAGAAAATCGTTCTACAATCTGACTGATTGCTTTTGCATTTTTCCGGTTTTCATTTACGATCTTTGTCATCTGTTCCGTCATTTCTTCTGTTTTCTTTGTCTTTTCAAGAACCTGGCTGGTATCTACCGTCTGTTTCTCAGGGGTATCTGACACTGCCCTGATCTGTGTCTGGATATTTAAAACCGTCTCCGCAAATATGCCGGATGACTCCGCAATCTCTGCAATAATCTTTTGTACTTCACATATAGACTGATAATACTCTTTTGTTTCCTCGGCATATGCCGCAAATTGTGATTGCACATCTTCCTGCAAAAAGGCAATTACCTGATCAAAACAGCTTCTCACATGTGCGATATTATCCTTTGTCTCATTACAGATTGCCTGGATCTGTGTTGCGGTCTCAGAAGAATTCCCTGCAAGCACGCCAATTTCCCCGGCAACCACAGCAAATCCTTTTCCTGCCTCTCCTGCCCTGGCTGCTTCAATAGATGCATTTAAGGACAATAAATTGGTCTGGCTTGTAATACTTAAAATCTGGGAAGCCATATCGTCAATCCTCGTAAGTGTCTGAAGCTCCCGAATGGCCTGTTCCATAGACTTTTTGTTTTCTTCTACGTGAACATTGGTTGCCTGCATCGTACGATCTGCAAGTTCCTGCATCTGTTGTACCTTTTCAAGCAGATCATTACTTCGCTCATTTCCTTTCTGGATACGTTCTTCCACTTCCGTGACCACATTTGAAATGCTGACAATCTCCTGATCCACCTGTCCCACCGTCTGGTTGATTTCATCTGCATGCTCTGCAAGGCTTGTCGTTGCTGCGGAATTATCCTCCACACAGGAAAGCAGAACTTTTGAGGAATCTTTCATAGATACTGCAGAATCGTTTAACGATGTCGAACAATCCGCCAATGTCACTATACTCTCCTGCAATGATTCATACAACATTTTCAATGCTGTGGCAATTTTTCCCACTTCACTTTTTTTGCCAATCCAAGGGGTAAGTTTTTCGTTGTTTTGCAAATGCAGATGGCTGAATTCCATAATGGATTCTTCGATATATTTCAGTGGTTTGACGCTGTAATATATCATAAGGAAAGCCAGTCCACTAATGATAATTATGCAAAACAGACAAAGTACTCCCAAAATTTTCATATTTTTTGAAATACCGCTGTAAATATCTTTCTCACTGTCATAAGAAATCACTGCCCAACCATGTTCTTCTATATTTTGATAATGAACAATTTGCGTGGAATGGTTTCCTTTATAGGTCATCTCGCCCTGATTTTTTCCACTTTTGATTTGTTTCATTACCTCAAGCAGCATATCATCTTTAATCTCTGTTGCAATCAGTTCTTCCTTTTCTGACAAAATATACATGCCGGTCTCTGCATTAATCATCACATATTTTGTCGTATCGTTTTCGTTTTTTAATGCTGCTATCCGGCTCTCCAGATCTTCCACAAAAGGACCGCCACCAACATAACCGACAATCGTAGTTCCATCCGTATCAAAAACTGGACAATACATAGACAAAATTAATTTTCCTGTCGCCGGTGATACAATAATTCCTGCATCGTAAAGTCCATTTCTGGAAGTCATCGCATCCTGCAAAGCTTTTAAAGACTCCCCTTCCCGCAAGGTAATACCAACCACTTCCGGATTGGAATGCACAATGCAATGTGTATTCCATTCACCCACGTAAATTCCTTCCCACTGATCCAGGCTTTTGTAAAGAGTCTCTGTATAAGCCTGTGCCGTATCCAATTTTTCTTTGTTATTTACATCCTTAAGCAATTTCCGGATTGCCGGGGTCTTACTGTATAATGTCAACACCTTTTCCTGCTGTGCCACATACTCTTTAATTAGTTCCGTCTGCGCCAAAAGTGTATTCTGTTCATTTGTACGCCTCCTGCCTGGCTATTTACAATACAATTCACACATATGCACAATATGCTGACGAATGATATCCATAGCCTCTTCCTCTTTTGCTATCCCCCGCTGTATCCGGTTGACCTGAACATACGTTGTTGAGAAAAATTCATATGCCATAATATCTGCTCCCGCATTTATAAAAACTTCGTGTTTGATTAGATATTTTACAAGCTTTTTATGGAACTCCAATGCCGCCAGTTTTGGATTGTGAAACTGCTCCATAATTTCTTCTTTTGAATGAAAATGACTGTACAGGGAAGCCCTTCTGACACCTACCGCATCCGCAATCTGTGCCATGCTTGTTGCTTCGTAGCCTTTTACCGAAAATAACCACACTTCGTTTCCATAAAAATATCCTCTGATATATGCTCTAATATTTTCATTATACCTTCCCACCATTCGGTAGTCAATAATTTTAACAAAACATTTCTACATTTTGCAATCTATTTTGTACATTTTGCATATACAACAAGCTATAACAAAAAACACCATGACATCCTCTGCTGCAAAAACAGATTCTGTCATGGTGTTTTTCTATTTTACTTTTGACCAATCTTTTCAAGAGAAAAATTTGTCAGGATAATGTCAGATGCCGGTGTATTTATTGGCTTATTTTTATCATCATTTTCGTATATCTGTCCCATGGAGACCGTCATCACGGCATTACGATCTGTGTCTTTTTCCATGGTAAATTCATAAACCACTTCCTGTTCTTCGGCTTCCGGAAGTTCAAAATTGGTTCCACCGTACCAGTCATAACTTTCACTCATAAACCCAAGTTTTATCGTTCTTGCTTTGGTAGAAGTTACCTTAAACTTCACCCGGTACTTACAGCCCTTTTCCAGTGTAATTCCACTCTGTTTAAGCTGTGCATGCCAGTCTTCGGTTCCTACATCCGCAATCTTGAACACAATCCCACCCTCTGTGGCAACGGTTGTGCCGATTGCATCATCTCTTTTTACAATGTCCCATCCATCCGTTCCATCGGAAAATTCACCATTGACCAGCAGATTTTTACCGGTCTCCTCCGGTTTGATTTCCGGTGCTTCCATTTTTTCCAGCACAATATCATCAATGCAGATTCTGTGCTGCTCTTTGATCTGCTGTCCGTCAATCGCCCCCATCGCAATATTAAATATGGTATCCGGATCAGTGTCCTCTTTCATCTGAAACTCTTTGGTAATGGTCTGATACTCGCTGGTCAGTGCAACCTTTTCCTGGCAGTATGGTGTCCAGTCCTCATTGCCAGCAGCATCTTTGTGCGTGCTTCCATCTCTTTGCAGTGCGTAGGAAACTTTGCGGTTGGTCGAAGATTTCATCTTAAGGGAGAGGCGATACCACTGTCCTTTTTCGAGTCGGACACCGGTCTGTTTCAACTGGATGTGCCAGTCCTGATCTCCGGTATCATTGATGGTGAAATCTGCCGCATTGTCTTCGTTTAAGGAGTCAACCACATACGTTACATTTGATGGTGTATAGCAATAGGGATCAAACCCTGCCAGACCTGCATTAAAGCTTCCGTTTTTGATCAGGCTGTCCTCGTCAATCCGGACATCATCCAGATATACGGTCGTTCCCAGTCCCAGATCAAAGGAAATATTTTTATCGGTCAGATCTGCTGCTGTCTTAAAGGAAAAACTGTAATTTTTCTTTTCCCCGGTAAGTTCTGCCTGAAAATCCTGTCCGGCAGCATGTACCGTCATGGTCTTTGCTTCCTGTGCCTGCGCCGTAAAACTGAGGATATAGTCTGTATCTGGTGCAAGTGCCAGATCTTTTTGTCCCACAGTTACTGCTGTGCTTTCGGTTCCCTTTTGACTTATCACTTTTAATCTGCGTCCATCCTCAAGCCCTGTCACTTCTGCGGTCACATGTTCCGGCTTTGTAATCTCCCAGTAACCAAGACGGTTTTTGCCCTCCCGGAAAGAACCATTGTAGACATAGTTTCCGTCTGCCAGTGCTTTTTTGGTTGTATCCTCTTTGATTTCCTCATATCCGGTCTTTTCGATGCGGACATTGGATAAGTGTACCGTTGCTGTAGAACCTGTGTTTCCCAGATTAAATTCGAGACGGCCATTGGCATCATCCGAACCGGTCATCTGAAATTCGTAGGTAAAGGTCTGTTTGTTTGTTCCAAGCGAAACTTTGGTATCGTTCCAGTACCGGGTATAGTTGTGATCCGGTCCGGAAATGTCGGCAATCATCGTGCGCGCCTCATCTGCGTAGGCATCAAACGTCACTTTGTACGTTCCACCTTTTTGTAACGGGATATCCGGCTGTACCAGCTGGATACTGTAATCTGCGGTTCCTGCATTGGTTGTGGAAATTACCAATTCTTTATTTTTAATTTCCGCAGTTCCCTTACCACCAAGCGCTGTCATAAATTGCCAGTTTTTGGTATCACTTAAATCTTCTACAACCGAAAAATCTCCGTTGTTAATATAATTCCCAGTTGCATCCGGATCTCTTAATGTTACCTCTTTTATCGGCTTGGTTACATTTTCATCATAGCTGTCTTTCTGATAAACTTTGACATAATCAATGGCAAATTTCTGATCATCATATGTGGTGCTCTCATCCGGGTATCCTACCCAGCTTCCACCGACCGCAAGGTTTAAGATCATATAAAATGGCTGGTCAAACGGTGCCGGATAGGTGACTTCTCCCTGTCCGCTTTTTGCAGAAAACCAGTCGGATTCCTCATGATATTTCACGCCGTCAATGTACCAGGTGATTTTTCCTGGTTCCCAGTCACAGGCATAGGTGTGATACTGGTCGGCAAAATTATCTTTTGCATCCACGGTATAGGTTCCCTGGCTCTGGTCATGCGGCTCACCGTAATGAATCGTACCATATGCTTTATTGGTTTCTTGTCCCATGACTTCCATGATGTCGATCTCGCCGCATTTCGGCCACTGTCCATAAAGATTTTCATCGGTAGGCATCATCCAGAATGCCGGCAGATAACCTTTTCCGGTCGGAACCTTTGCACGGCACTCAAAGTATCCATACTTAAAATCATGCTTGCCCTGCGTATTGATACGTCCCGATGTATACGATTTGGTTCCGTCCTCATTTACGGTTTCCACCGGTTTGATCAGCAGTTTTCCATCTTTTACCTGAATATTTTTATCGGAGTCCACATATGCCTGCCATTCCTCATTGACCCAGCCCTTTTTGTGCAGTTCCACGTTCCAGTCGGCACGGTTTAAGGTATCTCCGTCAAAATTATCCTGCCACTTCAGTTGATATCCCTCTTTTAAGAGCTCTGCCTCTGTCCGTTTTGATGGATTTTCTATTGTCCCACCAGATGAACTTCCACCCGAGGAATTCCCACCAGATGTATCGCTGTCCTGATTCTCTTTTGTTTCATCCTTCGAATCATTCTTGTCCTCATCCGAACGGTCTTCTTTCTTTCCATCCGGAGTAATTGTTGCCACTTCCCCGGATGTTATGTTCTCTTTTGTTCCATCTGCCATTTTTACCGATATGTTTTTCTTTGTACGGTTATCTATCTGTACTTCCGCTTTTTTCTCACACGTAACAGTTGATTTTTCCGCGCCTTCTTTGAACACAATCTTCATATCTTTCTTTGCAGTGATCGCTACCGGCACTGCCGCTGTCACTGAAACATCCTTTGCATTTACAACAACTGGTATGGTCTTTTTTCCGTTTCCGGAAAAGGAAACACTTTTGGCATTCTGTACCGTCACCTTCTTTATGGTGCCATTGTTTTTGATGGCAGCCGTCCCCTTGCTGTTTACAACAATTTCCTTTACTGTCCCCTTATTTACAACCGTTGCTTTCTCCCCAACTACTTTAATGGTAACCTGATATGAACCTTTTGGAATCGTAATCGTAACTTTTTTCCCGGATTTTACCGTAATAACAGCTGCTTTTTTTCCTTTTACAGCTTTCAACGCCTGATTCAGCTGCTTCTGTGTAGAAACCACAAGCGTTTTACCACTTGCAGCCTGTACTGGTTCTGCCGGTATGGTGCTCATCACCATGGCAGCAGCGATCGCTGCCGCCCCCATCTGTTTCCATAACTTTTTGTTTTTCATTGTAAAAACCCCCCTGAAAATATTTTTATCCTTTTACACTTCCCAAAGCAACACCCTGTACAATATGCTTCGAAAGAATCAGATACACAATGATAACCGGCAGAATGGAAAATGTAATCATGACATATACCTGCCCCATATCAAACTTCAACCAGTCTGCACCACGCAGCTGCGCGATCAGAATCGGAAGTGTCTTTTTCTTGTCATCATGTAATACCAGAGCTGGTGTAAAGTAATTGTTCCAGCTGCTGACGAAACCAAAGATTGCCTGTACTGCAATTGCCGGCTTCATCAGTGGGAGTACGATGCTGTTAAATGTACGAAACTCCCCGGAGCCATCTATACGTGCAGCCTCAATCAGTGACAGTGGCAGTGCGCTCTCCATATACTGTTTCATATAAAAGAAAGTAACCGGAGATGCAATTGCCGGGACGATCAATGGGATAAAAGAATCCATCAGCCCCATACCTGTAATCAGTTTGATAAATCCAAGTGCCGTCACCTGTGTCGGAATCATCATAATCATCAGGATAAACGGATAAATAAATTTCTTTAATTTAAAATCATATGCATGGATGGCATACGCTGTCATAGTAGAAAAATATACACACAAAACGGCAGTTGCCGCTGCAATGATCAGGCTGTTAAACATACCCGACCAGATCGGCAGTGTTCCATGCACCAGATTATTCCAGTTTATCAGCAGATGATCACTTGGGAGTGCTGTAAACCCGGCTTTCAACTCCCCCTTAGAACGGGTGGCGTTGATAAACATAATATAAAACCAGAACAGACAGAAAAATGAAATTATAATTAAAACAATATACGCGATGGCACGTCTGGCATGAATGCCAAGTCCTCCTTCGACATCTTTCTTATTTTTTGCCATCACAATCACCCCTTTCTCTTATCGTTTCCGGATACTTTAAATACAAGCAGACTCAAAAGTCCTGTAATGATGAACAGTACCACAGAAAGTGCTCCTGCCATACCATAGTTCTTGCTGTACAGATGCTTGTTCAGATACATAATCAATGTCATTGTGGAACGCATTGGATTTCCGGTTCCATTGGTCAGAATCTGTGGCACATCAAATAGCTGCAACCCACCGATCAGTGAAGTAATCACCACATAAATCAGAATCGGGCGAAGCAGAGGCAGTGTAATCTTGAAAAATACCTGTGTGGAAGTTGCCCCATCCACTTCTGCTGCCTCAAATAAAGATGTGTCTATTCCCATCATTCCTGCCATAAGAAGAATGGTCGTATTTCCGAACCACATCAGACAGTTCATCAGTGCAATAAGTCCTCTGGCACTTCCGGTATGGGACAAAAATTTATATGGCTCTGAGATAAATCCAATCTGCATCAAAAGGGAATTGATCGGACCTGCATCCGAAAACAAAGTGAAAAATAACATCGAAAATGCAGATGCCATAATCAGATTTGGTAAATAAATGACGGTCTTAAAAAACCGTGAACCTTTCAGTCTCAGACGTACATCTGAAAACCAGGCTCCTAACAAAAGAGATAAAAAGATCTGTGGAATAAAACACATGATCCAGAGAATCATCGTATTTTTTAAATAAATCCAGATATCTCCTCCCTGAAATAATGCTTTGTAATTCTCTAAACCTACAAATGTCGGTCCAATCTGATTCAGACCTGACATATAATTTTCGAAAAAACTGTTATAAATTGTGCTGATCAATGGTATCAGCTGAAAAACGACATATACAACAATAAACGGGATCAGAAAAATGTAGCCCCATTTGTTGTAACGAACGACCTTTCCTTTACTCTTATTCATATTTCTACCTCCGCGGTATTGGCGGTCGTCCCGCCGGAACCGTAATCATATGGGAGAGCCGGTTCCGGCTTCAGACCTTATGTGTAACAAAATTTAGTAAGTAAGCTCCGGATATTTCTCGGTAACACCTTTGTAGAATAACTCTAATGCTTCGTCCTTGGTTGCCTTTCCTTCAAAGTAATTCTTCATTGCTTTCTGGAACTCTTCGTTACATCCCTGATCATAAGAAGACAGATTGCTTAAATCAAGTTTTTCAACACCAGCACAGTACATAGACAGTGGATTCTGTCCGCCGAGAATCTTACTCTCATAAGGCTTGTCATCTTTACCCAGGATAGATCCATCTGCTAATCCGTTCATAATCGTGCTGTTGTTTACAAAATCATCATCATCAACAACGATCTCTTTCATGATATCATCGTCAGTTGTCATCTTTAACATAATGTCTTTTACAAGGCTTGCATTGTCTGTTCCCTGTGCGGCGCAGATCCAGGTACCTCCCCAGAAGAATCCCTGCGGTCCCTGAGCAGCACCCCATCCACCGTTGTATCCGATAGATCCTTCGGTATCAGCAGCCATAGAGAAGTTTACCAGCCATGCCGGTCCAAAGTAGCAGAACACCTTTCCTTCCGGATAGAATCCTTTGGACCAGTCATCAGACCACATATCAAAAGTTCCTACTTCCTTTGCATCTACGAGCTTTTTGGAATCATCCACCCATTTCATAATGTTGTCATCAATGTTGATCTTATTTCCCTCTACCCACTTAGAAGTTACATTGTTTGAATATACACGGTAGGTATCGTTTACAGAAGATACCATCTTGTATCCCTTTTCTTTTGCCTTTGCAGCGGTATCACTAAATGTATCCCAGTCGCATACATAATTCTGTACTTCATCCGGATCATCGGTTCCAAGGATATCCTTTGCAGCCTCCCGGTTATAGAAAAGAACACCCGGACAACCCTGCCATGAAACACCTTTTAATACGCCCTTGGAATCGGTTACGATATCCTTGGTGTACTGATACTGTTTGGAAAGATCATCATCGGTAATTCCAAGGTCCTTCACAGGCATCGTATAATCGGTATCCACATACTTTAATGCATTATCTGCCTCTACGAGAAAGAGATCTATTTTATCGTCGGCCGGAGCATCCTGCTGATTTAACAGTGCCGCATCCAGATTGTTCTGATATGCATTGTCGTCATTTGGTGTGATATTCCATACAACATCCACATCCCCGATTTTTCCATGTGTCGCATCCACCTCCTGATAATCTGGATAATGTGCGGTGATACGGCTTTTAAATTCTTCATTCCAGCAGTAAATATTTAATACTTTTCCATCATCTTTCAATTGGGAAGTGCTTTCTGAATTATCTGATGCGTTAGATGCTTCCCCTTTCGAAATATCTGCCGGTGTATCAGAACCTCCCTTGCTGCCACAGCCGGCAAGCATTCCTGCTGCCATAGTTGCACATAATAATGCGCTGACTACTTTCTTTTTCATAGTAATTTTCCTCCTTTACTTTTCTGCCTTAAGCATGGTTTTATTATAGGTGTTTTGCTCCTGTTCTGATACAAAAATGCTTGCAAATATATCAGATTCATGACATAATCGAAATTAATAAAATCCACCTTTTTCCATATGGAAAAAGATGCAAAAACAAACCACAAACAGGAGATATCCGGATGTTAAAAAATCAGTGGAGCAAAGAAGAAATTGAAAACAGTGAGTCACAAGTCCACCACCGTGCGCTTTCCGAAGAATATTCTTTTTTTGAAGCGGTCAAAAACGGAAATATCGAAGCCGTCAGCAGAAATTTAAAAGAAGAAGCCTTTACCAATCCGGAGGGCATGGGAATTCTTTCTAAGACCCCCCTGACCAATTTAAAATATCATTTTGTTGTTACGGTTGCCCTGGTTACCCGCTATTGCATTGACGGTGGCATGGAAACCGAACAGGCCTACCGCCTGAGTGATTTTTATATCATTCACATGGACGCCTGTACCACAATTCCGGAAATCGCTGCCCTGCATCATGAAATGGCACTCGACTTTACCGGAAAAATGCGTCTTTTGCAGAAAAATGCAGCGCTGTCCAAACCCATCGCCCAGTGCATTGACTATATCTATGCCCACATCAGCGCCAGAATCACGGTGGAAGATCTCGCATCCTATACCGGATTATCCACAAGCTATCTGTCCCGCCTGTTCAAACAGAACCTCGGTGTATCCATCAGCGATTATATCCGCGAAAAAAAAATCGAAAAAGCACAGAATCTTCTGCGCTTTTCCGATTTTACTTACATCCAGATTGCAAACTATCTATCTTTTTCTTCCCAGAGCCACTTTATCCAGACTTTTCAGCATTACGTTGGTATGACGCCCAAGCAGTACCGCAGTTCTAAATACAAGAGCACCTGGTAAACTTTTTACTATCTTAATACTACCCGAAGCGTATGTGTGTCTTTTTTCTCCAGCTCTGCAAACGGAATACGTACGCTTGTTTTTTCTTCTACAGCATACCGTTGTCCATCCAGCCAGACTTCTGCGATCTGATACTCTCCATACTCTTTTTGGTCTGGATTCTGGTAAACCAGTGCATATGTCTGTCCACGGAATGGAAACTGCGCAGAATATGTATTACTTCCATCAAACTGCTGCAGCAAAATTTTCGGCTCCAGCACCAGATCTCCCCATGCTCCACGGAATCCGAAAATCTGTGTCACCATCGTCATCATATACCAGCTTGCTGCGCCTGTCAGATACGGATATTTTCCCTTCCCCTCTGCATCAAAATATTCCGGAATTCCCGGATACATCAGGCTCACCGGCGTATCCATCGCCTGTTCCAGCAGTGTATACAATGCTTTGTACCCTTCCTTTACAAACCCTCTCTGATACAGCGCATTGGCATACATCACCGTCATGTGTGAGAAAACGGCACCGTTTTCTTTCTCTCCATAGGCAAATCCGAACATACGCCCCAGATCGAATTTTTCTTCTTTAAAATCTGTATTCAGACGGTAGCCACCTACTTCTTTTTTATACAGATACGTATCTGCACTTTTTGTAATCGCGGCAATCTGTGTATCGTCTGCGACATTTCCCATAATGGAAAATACCTGGCCGGTCAGCATCATGCGGACGTTGTTATCTATACAGCCTTCCACCTGTCTGCCGTGGTTGTCATAATAACCATTAAACCAGCCATTTTCTTTTCCGTCTGTCACCCATTCCTGCGCACAGATCAGCTCTGTATACCAGTCGGCACGTTGTCTTAAATCCTGCACCAGCATCCGGATATCCACCGAAATCTGTTCCCCGGAAATGTTATGCACACACTGACTTACGTAATTGTTTAAAATGGCGTTGCGTTTTTCCACCGAATCATATTCTTCACAACTCTGTCCAATCAAAACGCCCATCTCTTTGGCAAGCAAAATCTCTTTCCTGCCACTTACTTCTTCGTATTTTTCAAGAGTATCTGCCAGATCACGGAAATTTCCAATATATGCACAGGTGAATGCAACACTCTCGCCTTTTCCGGCAGCCATATCCAGCGCATCATTCCAGTCGGCTCCGCGAAGACGCATGATTCCATGTTCTCCTGCCTCATAAAAAGCACACAGATTCTGCAAAAGCAGATGTTCAAGTATGGTTCCCTCATAAATATGACCATTTACATCTTTCTGACGCATACCGTATTGTGGCGTCCACTCTGCATCTTTATATGTTCCGCGTTTTGCCTGCGGATCTTTAAAATATGCCACGTTCTGTGACAGAATATCTAGGTCTCCGGTCTGATTCAGGTACAACTTTGTGGTAACAAACGGCCAGTATGCATGATCCATCCAGACTCTGGTAATATGATTACGATCTGCGATAAATTCTCCCGGTTTTTCTCCGATAATGGTCGCGTTGGTTCCGTCAAAACGTACCCCTGCAAAACTGTTTAAAATCATAGACCGTACTTCTCTTGGATTTAAAATCAGAAGGGAAAGACAATCCTGCCACAGATCCCTCCAGCCCCGGCCCCCCCGGCCGTAATCATGGTACGGAAGGAATGAGCATCCATAGATCCGGCGAAGAACCGGCTGAAAACAGATCCATTTCAGATAGCTGTCTTCCTTTGGATTTCCGGTTTCAAACGAAAGATTGACCAACCCATTCCAGTATTTTTTTGTTCTTTCAAACGCCGCATCTGCCTGTGCCGTTGTCCGGAAATCATTTGCAGCCTCTTTGATCTGCTGTGGATCTTCTGTCATTCCTCCAAGCAGGATATAATCGGCATGTGCCCCAGGTGCCAGAACCAGCTCTGGAAATACCAGCGCCCCCATGGCTTCCTTTCCGTCTGCCGTATACCCGGCCGGATATCCCTTTTTTCCATTTTTTAATGCATCCGGTGCCAGAAACGTACCGGTTTCCCCGATAAAGGATTCTACGGTTGGGAAAAACGCCTCCGGCTTCGTACCATCTCCCTGACTTCCGATTTCAAAATAAACCATATCATTTTTCTGATGGCCTCTTTCATCAAAAGACAATACCGGCCTGCAGAGCACCCCATAGTCTGTCGTACAGATTCTGTGCAGCAGGGATGTCACATGGCGGTGATCCCGCAGATTATCCGCACTTCTGCCATACATTGGAATCGCGGAAGTTACGCGTATACGCATATCTGCATCCGACTTATTGGTGATGCGCACCTGCATCACCTCAGCCGGCACACAAAGCGGAGCAAACATCCGGATGGATGCCTCGATTTGCTGCTCTTTCAGCTCCCGTTTCATCTCCTGCCACATAAACCCGGCATCCATAGTCACATCATCCCCTTTTCCCAGAAAATGTGCATATTCTGCCTGTGCCGAAACGCCGGTCAAAGATACGTGTTCTTTCTGGTTGATGGTACACCAGATATTGCGCGTACTGCGGTTATTGTGCAGATTTTCAATACTCACCGGCTCCAGCAGGAAATGATTCTGATCGAGCTTGCAATCCCCACCAAAATTCTGTGTCACGCTGCTTTTGATTCCATCTTCATTTGCTACCGGAAAATTAAGCTGCGGTTTTCCCACCATATGACGGATCTGGAATTCTCCATTTTTCCCAGTAAACTGCATATCGTTTTTCATACGTTCTCCCTTCTATGCCATCACAAGACGTACCGTTGTCTGTCCGGTCATTTTTTCCACCGGAATATAATTATCTTCCATCTTTTCCCCATTGACGTACAATGCCTGGCATCCGCTTTGTACATGATCCGGATTTTCCACCGTAATGTGAAGGTGATTTCCACGGAATTCTTTTTCTATGGTAAACTGTTCCCAGCTTTTTGGGATGGACGGTGCAATGCGAAGTCCCCCGAAATCCGGACGCATACCAAGAATTCCTTCCACGCATCCAACCATCACAGTAGAAGCAGTTCCGGTCAGCCAGTGTACATGGGAACGGCCAAAGTGCGGGCTGGCTTTTCCTTCGGTAAACTGTCCGTAGCAATACGGCTCCAGCTTCCGGATCTCAGCGCAGTCATTTTGTGCAGACGGCGCATTTTCCATAAAATACGTAAATGCCTGATCTCCGTGTCCGAGCAACGCTTCTGCCAAGATCAGCCATCCCTGTGACTGGGAGAAAATTCCTGCATTTTCTTTCGTCCCCGGATTATATATAACCGCCAGTGCCCCGTCAAATGCATGCAGATGATACGGCGGG
>OGEE01000201.1_pt1 | contig 52043 bp, 45 predicted proteins | sample 1570571 | NCBI WGS metagenome assembly OGEE01 (sample SAMEA2582169, study PRJEB24529) | metagenome | biome: Human gut stool | place: China | collected 2011
GCTTGGCGATAAACGAACGGTTGGCGAAGTACTGCTGATGAGGAGAACGGTGAGCGTCAATGGTGAATGGCACACGCTCTTGACCGATGGTGAACTGCAGGGTCTTCCAAGGCTTGATGCGTGTATAGGCATCGAGCATCTTGATCTTACCCTCGTCGCAGAGGTCGATTTCCGCCTTGTAGCTTACCTGAGGTGTTACATTGCCAGCCACGTTGATGCGGGCTGTACGCACCTCGAATCGTCCCTCCCCCTCTTCGGTCTGGTACTCATACTTGGAGCGGATGGTTCCACCAATTTTCATGGTCTTGGTGAATTCCTCGATGCCCTTCTCCAAAGAGCTGTTCCCTGAATTCTGGGCATTCATTCCCATCGACACCAGCGTGAGTGCCATCAACAAATACGTTTTCTTCTTCATTTCTTACCTTATTATATATACACGTAAATCTGATTTTCTTTATTCCGAATGAAATCTTTTCCTACTGATGCAGAAAGACATCTTCTTCATTTCGACTGCAAAGGTAAGGAGAAGATATTTCTACCGTAAAACATAAGTATTACAAAGATGTTACATCACACATTTGTAACACCCGTAATGCTTCTGTAATATCAGTAATATCGTTGTAACTTCATCGTCACAAACACGTAATCGCTTTTTCTTTCCCATCTGAAAATATCACCGTATCTTTGCAGCCGAAAAGAAACATTAATTTATTAATACAGGATGAAGGAAAATAAGAAAGCAATCTTGGAGATTCTTAAGAAGAGCTCCAAGAAAGACGGTAAATTTGAGAACTTGGTGCTCAATCTCGCTTTGCAGAAGATTGACAGCGACAATTTTGAATTCGATGGCGATGCAGTTTACACCAACGACAAGAAGCGCTTGGTTTATTGCATGAGCCAGGAGGCTAGCTTTGCCATTCCAGAGGGAGTGGAGATTATCGGCGAGATGGCGTTCCGCGGCAAGAAGGCCTTGAAGAACATCATCATTGCCAACAGCGTGAAGGAAATTGAGCACGATGCTTTCTACGATTGTGATGAATTGGATAACGTTTATGTGCCTGCGGGCGTAAAGGTGGTTAAGAGCTACGCCTTTGCAGAGTGCGACAAGTTGAAGAAGGTAACCTTTGCAGGTACTCCTAACAAGCTGAGCCGTCATGCCTTTGACGACTGCGACCAGCTGCACGACATCATCGTGCCTGTAGGCAGCAGCAAGTTCTTCCGCAAGGAACTCCACTTTATCGATGGAGACACCGACTATTTGGTTTTAGAGGATTCTAAGAAGAAGGCTGAAAAGAAAGCTGAAAAGAAAGACAAGAAGGCTGAAAAGAAAGCTGAAAAAGTAAAATAACTCACGAAACTTTCGAATGTGGTTCAAGAACGGGCTGAAAGCCCAAAAGCTCCTAGCCCAGGGCAACGCCCTGGGGATAATAGCAGTCAACAAGGCGCCCTGTAAGGGCAAAAGCTTTGTTTATTGCTTGGTTCTTTGAAAGCTTTTGCCCTTACAGGGCGCAGGTTTACGTCCATGAAATACCCAGGGCGATGCCCTGGGCTAGGAGCTTCTGCCCTTTCAGGGCGTGTGGGGGCGTACATACGAAAGTTCAATAACTCAAAAAAAATAGACTAAGAGAAATCATGACTAAAGAAGATATGATGAAGAAAGCTTATGTAGAACGCGACATCAGTTGGATGTACTTCAACCATCGCATTCTGCAGGAGGCAGAGAAAGAGTATGTGCCATTGTTGGAGCGCCTCTCTTTCCTCGGTATTTACTCCAACAACCTCGACGAGTTCTTCCGTGTTCGTGTAGCATCGCTCAACCGTATGCTCGACCAGAAACTCGACAAGGATACCGAGCAGCAGATTAAGAAATCTCTTAAAACGATAAATAAGCTCAATGAATCTTATTCGAAAGAATACACTGAAGCGGTGGATACAGTTTTCCGCGAACTTGAAGTACACAAGGTTCGCCTGCTCACCGAAGACCTGCTCAACGACGAGCAGAAGGAGTTCCTCACGCAGTTCTTCTACGACAAGCTCAATGGTTCTGTCAACCCTATCTGGCTCAACGAGATAGACGACCTCTCCACACTGGAGGACAACCGCATCTACCTAGCCGTAGAAAAGGCTGAGGATGACAAGAAGAAGAAATATGCCGTAGTTAAGGTACCGGATAGAGTTTATGGACGCTGGGTAAAGGTGCCGGCAAGCACTGGTTTCGACAACATCATGTATCTAGACGATGTAATCAGATACTGTCTGCCACTGGTATTCCTCGGTTTCAAGAAGAGCACCTACCGTGCCTTCAGTTTCAAGTTTACCAAGGATGCCGAGATGGAGATGGACAATGATGCCGACTTCGGAACCATGGAGAAGATAGCCCTGGGTGTAAGCAGCCGCAAAAAGGGTGAAGCCGTGCGCGTTATCTACGACCAGGAGATGCCGAAGGAACTTCAGAAGAAGCTACGTGAGCGATTGAACACCAAGGAGTTGGATGCTTCTCTGGCTGGCGGAAGATACCAGAACCACAAGGACCTGATGTCGTTCCCTGATTGCGGACACAAGGAACTGAAGTACGAAAAATGGGCTCCTATCATGAAGCCGGAATTCCTCTCAAACGAGAGCATCCTCGACCAGATTCGTGAGAAAGACCGTTTTATCCACGTACCCTATCATAGCTTCAACGGCTACATCCGTGTGCTCCGTGAGGCTGCTACCAAGCCCGAGGTGAAGGCTATTAAGACCACCCTCTATCGCCTGGCCAAGGATTCAAAGGTAGTGAAGGCACTCATCACTGCTGCCCGCAACGGCAAGAAGGTAACTGCCGTGGTAGAGCTTCTGGCACGTTTCGACGAGGAGAGCAACATCAAGTGGAGCAAGCGCATGCAGGAAGAGGGCGTGAACGTAATCTTCGGTGTAGAAGGACTGAAGATTCACTCCAAGCTGCTCTATATCGAGTCAAAGAAGGGCAACATCGCCTGCGTGGGAACCGGAAACTTCCACGAGGGCAATGCCAAGATCTTTACCGACTATCTGATGATGACCGCCCGTACTAAGCTGGTAAACGAGGTGGCTAAGGTATTCGATTTCATCGACCGCCCATTCTCACCATTCCGCTTCAACGAGCTCCTCGTATCTCCAAACTCCATGAAGAGCCGCATCCTGCGCATGCTCGACACCGAGATTAAGAATGCCAACGAGGGCAAGGAGGCTTGGGTGAAGATGAAAATCAACCACATCACCGATACCGATATGGTAACCAAGCTCTATCAAGCTTCAAAGGCTGGTGTGAAGATAGACATCGTGATCCGCGGCAACTGTTCGCTGGTGCCAGGCATCGCCAAGCTCAGCGACAACATCCGCTGCGTGGGCATCATCGACCGCTATCTGGAGCACAGCCGCATCCTCATCTTTGCCAACGGAGGCAAGCCAAGATACTTCATCGGTTCAGCCGACTGGATGCCTAGAAACCTCATCAACCGCATCGAGGTACTCACCCCAGTATATGACGAGGATATGCAGGCAGACCTGCTCCGCACCATCTCCTACGGTATGAGAGATACGATGAACGGCCGAGTGGTAGATGGCAAGGGCGGCAAGGAATTTGTGGAAGGCGAGCCATTCCGCAGTCAGGAAGAACTTTATAAAGCATATAAATAATGATGAATTTAGCATCCATTGATATCGGCTCCAACGGAGCCCGACTCCTCATCAAGCGCTTCGATCCCGAGGCAATCCGAGAGGAAGACCGCATCAAGAAACTCATGTTCATCCGCATCCCATTGCGATTGGGTAAGGATGTTTTCACCCTGGGAAAGGTTTCCAAGGAGCGTGAGAAGATGATGCTCCACATGATGAAGGGCTTCAAGCAATTCATGAAACTCAATGACGTAGAGGCATTTCGCGCCTGTGCCACATCAGCCATGCGCGATGCCGAGAATGGCAAGAAGGTGCTCAAGAAGATAGAGAAGCAAACCGGCATCAAACTAGAAATCATCAAGGGTCAGGAGGAGGCACAGCTCCTCTACAACAACCTGGTAGAGAAAACAGACTCCAACGAGGGCAGCTTTGCCTACATTGATGTGGGCGGTGGTTCCACGGAGGTGAGCATCATCCACGATGGTGTACTTGCCGAGAGCTATTCCTACAACATGGGTACACTGAGAATGCTGAGCGGCAAGGTGACTTCCGACACCGAAAAGCTCTTTAAGGAGAACCTGACGAGATATGCCGAGCAATACGGCGACATCAGGATCATCGGTTCGGGTGGCAACATCAACAAGTTGAACAAACTGGCGCGCCACAGCAAGCAGGATACCAAGAACCTGACGCTTGCCGAGCTGAAGCGCCTCTACTCGATGATGCAGCCCCTGAGCATCGAGGAGCGCGAGATTTCCTTCTCTCTGAAGGAAGACCGTGCCGACGTCATCATTCCTGCCGCCGAAATCTTCCTCAAGGCATGCGAATACCTGAAGTGTGAAAGCATCATGGTGCCAAACATCTCGCTCGCCGACTCCATCGTGGATGGACTCTACGAGAAGATGATGGCAAAAACAGAGGAATAAACCACTTCATCCGCAAATAAAATAAAAGATATGTCAATATCTCAAATTTTTATGCTATCTTTGCACAGAAATGTGCGAAGGTAGCATTTTTTTGTTTACCTTCCGCCTCTTCTTGCGTCATACACATAAAAAGGAACAAATGGAAGAAACAGAATTTGAACATATCGTCCAGGAAATGCGCCCCAGGTTGACGGCACATTGTCAACGCTATCTCTCGGCAGGAACCCTTGCCGAAGAAGCCGACGACATCGTGCAGGAAACCCTGGTGAAGCTCTGGAAGATGCGCGAAAGGCTCTCTGAATACCAGAGCATCGAGGCCTTAGGTATGACGATAGCCAGGAATCTCTGCATCGACCATCTGAGACGCAACAAAGCCCAGACTGCATCGCTGGAACAGATGAAGCATCCCGCAGAAATCTGTACGGCAACCGAGCGTACCGACCAGGCCATCATCGGCGAAGATACGCAAAGACGATTCAACAGGGCGATGGACAGGCTTCCGGATACGCAGAGAAGAATGCTGCTATTGAGGAGCGAGGGAAAGAGCCTCGATGAGATTGCCGAAATCTGCGGAGCCAACAAGACGAGCACCAAGACGATGATTTCTGCAGCAAGAAGATCATTGTTGAAAATGATGAAGTCATAAAAGGCTGGTGCTCAAATTGAGCTCTAAATTAAACTTCAAATTGAATTCTAAAAAAGGAAAGAAATGAAGAAACTAGAAGATATAACCTATCGCCATGAGCTGATAGAACGCTACCTCGATGCTGATACCAGCGTGGAGGAAGAACAGGCATTGGCTGATTTCTATCGCCATTGCGAGAATAAGGATTTAACGGATGAGGATCTCGACATCAGAAACCTGATGCTGGGAATGGAGAACTATACTCCGAATTTCCATCAAACAGAAATGGAAATGATGGAAGAATTGGACGGAAAAGAAGAGATGAAAGAACTGGACAGAAAAGAAGAAGAAGCTGATGGACAGCCGCAAATGAAAGAGATGTCCCTTGCAGCTTCAAAAAACCACGAAACAAGATGGGTACGCCTCTCTGCGATACTTCTCGCTACAGCAATGCTGGCAGGACTCATCTTCCTGCTCTTCCCTATCAAGGATTATTTCTCATCCTCTTCTGAACAACAACCTGGCCTTGCCAACCTGGTTTCTACAGAGCAGGTGGTTCGCTCGCAGCCATCTTCCGAGGATGAAGACGGGAACCTGAATGCATACGAAAAGATGGAACGTGCCGACTCCCTCTTCCTGGCAGCAACCCGGGATATCGTGACTCCGCAGGAAATGAAGTCAAGCAAGATGGTACTTGCCAAAAGAAAGAATATCGCAGAAAGAAGCGAGAACCATACAGAGAAGACTGCAGAAAATACAGAAGAGATCTCTTCTGAAGCAGAAAGAAGCATTCATGAAGATTTCAATCAGATTTATGAAGTAGCCTCTGCCGCCCTGCCTTCTGCCGAGCAGCTGACCATCAACCGCCAAGGCAATAACATCGTTATCTCAACCCTGGACAACGACGGCAACATGCAGCATTACACCATCAATATCGCAGAAACGCAAGATGGTAGCTATCAGCTACTTCCTTTGGCACAGTTAAACGAATGATAAAACATTTCACGCTGAATTATAAACATTTCACGCTTATGAAAAAGTATATTTTCACCATTGCATTTGCCCTGCTGGGCATAACCAGCAGTATGGCATCCAAGGCTGATACCCTGCGTATCTACACCATCGACGGCAAGCGCATTCCAAATTTCACCGGCAAGGAACTCATCGGTAAAACCATCAAAAATTACCAGGTAAACACCAACGTCCTGCCGGCACCCAAAAGCGATGTGATAGAGATTCATATCATCACCACTACCACACCTCCTGCCCCCAAGCCAGCCCCTCACTATCTGATCAAGGGCAGAGAGCAGGAACTGACTGAAGAGGAATTCAACAAGATTTCTCCCAGCAAGATCAAAGCCATCGATGTTTTGAAAGAGGGCAGCAAAGCCATTCAGGCAGGAGGCCTGAAAGAGGATGGCAGAAGCTACATCATCGTTACTCTGAAGAAATAACAGACAAAACATATCCCTTTTTCTTCAGCGACTCAATCTTAACGGTCACATCATGCTGAAGAGCATGGCGAAGATACGTCATCTGCACATTCACAGCCAGGGAGTTGGCATAGCTCACGGTACCCCACACCGCCTCCTGTATCATCTCCTTGCTTACTACATTGCCGATATTCTTCGCCAGCAGACGGAGGATGTCGGCTTGTCGGCTGGTGATGAGCACACGAGAGGAACGGGTACGAAGCTCATTGTTGTTATAGCAGAAGGTGGTTTCTCCGAAATGATAAACCTCCTCTTCTATCGTCTCACTCTCATTCATGGAGAACCGCTCCTCTATTCTTGCCAGCAACTCTTCCGGATAGAAGGGTTTGGCAAGATAATCGTTTGCCTTCAGGGAGAAACCTTTCAGTCGATCGTTCTTCTCCGTACGGTCGGTGAGAAAGAAGATAAGCACCTTCGGGTCGATGGCTCTGATGCGTTCTGCCACCTCATAGCCATCCATCTCCGGCATATTGATGTCGAGCAATACCAGGTCGGGCTTCACCTCCGGGAACTGCTCCCATGCCTTCTTGCCATTGCCGGCATAAGTCACGTCGTAGCCATGCTGCTGCAGGAAACTCTTCAGCAACATGGAATACTTCAAGTCATCGTCTGCAAATAATATCTTGATCATTTTTTCTGTTGTTTATAGCGTTAAACCGGATGCATCAGGAGTGCTGCGGGATGACGATTGAAATTCTGGTTCCCTTGCCCACTTCGCTCTGCATCATTTTTCTGCCCCCATGGGCCTTCACAATCATATCCACAAAACTCAAACCCAAGCCGATGCCTGGCTGCATCATATCCGGGTAAGCATTGCTGCGATAGAACTTCGTCCAGACTCTCTGCTGCTCGTCGGGCGAAATTCCGATACCATTATCTGATACAGAAATCATGACTTCCCCCTTCACGGTATCTCGGCAGGCAACATGGATATTGACGATATCGCCGGAATACTTCACCGAGTTCTCCATCAGATTACTGACCACATTCAGAAGCTGGTCTCTATCTCCCATCATCCGGTCGGAAGTGCGCTGGTAATCGAACGAAACATTCACCTCCTTCTGCCTGTTCTTTCGATAAACTACCACCAGATTCTGCAAGGCGGCATGGATATCGAAAGAAGTTATCTGGAGCGGGATATGTTCCTCTGCCCTGATTACTTCCCGGAGTTTGGCGAGATAGGCGGTCAAGTTATCGCTCTCCTCTCTAACCGTCTCCATGATGAGGGCATTCTCATCCTTCTCATCAGTCTTTTGAGCAGAGAATACGGACACACACATCTTCAGTGTCTGCACGGGGCGCTTCAACTCGTGAATCATCGTATGCACGAAGTCGCTTCGCATCTTATCCACCTTCTTCTGCAGGAGCATCACCTTGATGAGATAAGCTATGCTCAGGAGAAGCATGATGGTAACCAGCAGACTTCCTATCATCTGCCACATCATTCCCTTCAGGATGGGCAGCATCGGCACCTGCATCCTCATCTGCATCGACTGATACTGGATAGGATTGAAAGGCACTTCCACCAGCATTTCGTGATGAAACAAGGTAGGAGGCTCTAGGATTCTTGTCTGCCACAGACGATGCTTTCCCGTCTTCATCTCTGCCCCGATGAAATCATTGCCCAGTTTCTTACTGATGAAACGGTCAAAATGCGCCTTGTCAAAGCGGGTAAGCTGGTAAGTGATGTAAGTATTCAGGCAATCAAAAGAATTGTTGGAATCCGTCTCACGCAAATCGAAAGTATCTCTCTTCTCCATCACGTTGCCGAATCTCGGCTTGCTATACACCACTCCACCAATGATTGTATCCGTATCCAGCGGAGAGCAAATCGTAGTACAGGGACGCTTGAAGTCAGAAAAATATGCCGTAACGACATAACCGATATGTGATTTTTCTTTTACCGCTGCTCCGATATTTGTCTGATAAGTGACTATTGCCTGTTCCGCCTTTTCGGCATTTTTCTTCCCCATCTCTCCCATCGAATAGGTTACACTATTGTAGAGCCAATAGGTCTGCAAGCCTATCAGCAGGAAAGAGGAAAGGATGGCGAGCAGCCAGACTTGTTTGATTCTTCTATTCATATCATTTTTTCTTTTTTCTGTGCAAAGGTACGAAGATTTCATTATATATAATAAGGTGAAGCAAGATTATTTTGCCAGCGTAATGTTTCAGTAATGATTATTTGCGATTTTGAGCCCGAAAAGCTGTTCCTTTGCAGATGAAAACAAAAAACAAGGAAGAATATGAAGAAAGAAACAGTTTTATGGGCGATGTTAGCCACCACCACCTGTGCAACAGCACAAAACGGGAAATTCCCGACATCCGGAATTTGCGCAGACTCGGTACAGACGGAAAAAGATTCGATCAAAGCTAACCAAGAAGCTGAGATCAAAGCAGACAAGGAAGCCGAGATTCAAGCCGTAACCGTAACAGGTCATCGCCCGATGTATAAGATGAGGAACGATGCCTTAGTTACCCGTGTCCGCAACACTCCTTTGGCAAAGGAGCCAACGCTGGAAGATGTATTGAAGCACATCCCCGGCATGAAACAAACCGCCGATGGAACTCTGGAAGTAAACGGACTGGGAGCACCCATCATCTATCTCAATGACAAAAAGGCGACTTCTGCCGAACTCGCTCATCTCGATGTGAAGCTGATAGATGAAATAGAACTCATTACCACTCCTGGTGCAAAATATGATGCAACGACGGGAGCCGTACTGAGAATCCTGATGAGAAGAACAGACGAGGGTATATTCGGCAAGATGCAGGTGTATGATAAGTTGAGCGAGGTGAACACCAACCACGAGGAATTGACTCTGGGTTGGGTAACGAAGAAAATTTCGCTCACAGGATTTTACGGTTACACAGACAACCGTTACAATGTGCATCAGCCACAGGAAGCGCTCGTAAGAGCCAAAGATGGCGAATATCTCTTCGGAGCCGACCGCCATGGCAAGAACAAGGCAAATTATAACGCTACGGAACTCAACTTCGACTGGTTAATCAGCAAGCAGCACGAAGTGGGAATACAATGGGAAGGGCTTTGGCTGAATGGCGGTAGAAGCGAGAAACAGCAGCAGTACTATCGCTATCCTACCCCAGCAGGAGAAGATACAAATAGCGAGATGAAGCTTTCTGATGCGGATGGCAAGATGAAGTATTTTGATTCGGAGAGCCAGCAATGGGGACACCAGCGCAGTCACCACTTCAACCTCTTCCATCTGGCTAAATGGTCGAAGCATTTCTCATCACAGATTTATCTGGACTATGCAAGGAACAAGGATTCTGACAGACAGCCTATCACGGAGAAAGAAGGTAGCGAGATGCAGGAAACCCTCAACCGCTCTAATTCCAACTACGATATCTATAGTGGAAGAATCGAAGTTAAGCAACTCATCTCTGATAAACATTCCATCAACTATGGTGGCGAATGGAGTCTGATGGAAGGCAAGGGAAAAACCGAAAGTTCTGCCGATATGCTTGGAACTACGGAATACAAAAACCACGATACCAAGACGGCTGCTTACCTGCAATATCAGGGTGAAGCTGGCAGATGGAGCTGGTGGGCAGGCATCCGATACGAGCATCTCACATCCCGATACACCAATCTGTCGGAGGAATCTCGCGACAATATGGAGCGCCATTACGACCAATGGTTTCCATCGTTCGGTATCTCTCTCAACGAACCATCGTGGCATCACTCGCTCAGCTTCCGAACTACCACCGCCCGACCTTCTTTCAGTCAGCTCAGTGGGAACATCTACTATATCTCGCGCTTTCAGTATCAGATCAGCAATCCGAAGCTGCAGCCTGTCAACACCTATCGTCTGACCTACTCGGTGCAGTGGAAAGATTTCATGGGAATGCTGAGATATACCCGTACCGACCACTCCATCATGTACATTCATGAAGTGCCGGAGGATAAGCCCGTAAGATACGTGAGTACATTCATGAACTTCAACAAGATGCAGAAATACATGGCATATCTCAACTGGGGACACGTCTTCGGCTGCTGGCGTCCGAATGCCCATGCAAGCATCACTTACCAGCGCTTTTCCGTAAATGATCATGGAGAGCTAATCAGCTATAACGGAGCAACTTGTAATGCATCGTTTGACAATTACTTCACACTACCAAACGACTATCAGCTGTCGCTCTCCTACAGTTTTGACAACGGAGGGCAAGTGGGCAAAACGAAGTTCAGCCCCACTCAGAACTGGAGTCTTGGTGCCAACAAATCGTGGATGGACGGCAGATTACAGGTTGCCTTCAGTGCCAACGACCTCTTCCATCAGCAGCTCTTCAAGGAGCGAACCCACGAGCATGCCGTTGACTTCTCCCAGACTGAGGATTACAAGCTATGGAGCTACAAGTTGACCGTAACCTGGAAATTCAACAAGCGCAAGGGAAGATACAACGGCATGAACAGTGCGGAAGATGAATTGAACCGACTGTAGCCGGGTTATCCCACTCCCAGCAGTTCTACTTCGAATATCAGGGTAGAACCGCCTGGGATGCCTGGCTGCGAGAACTTTCCGTAGCCCATTTCGGCTGGGATGTAAAGTTCCCACTGGTCGCCCACGTGCATCTGCTGCATGGCAACAATCCAGCCATCAATCAGGTCGCTCAATCGCATGGCGAAAGGCGTACCGCCACGGCTGGAATCAAACTTCTTGCCGTTGATGGTCCAACCGGTATAATGAGCCGTCACGATGCTGCGTCGGCTAGGCTGTGCTCCCTTCGGGTCGCCCTGCTTCAACACCTTATAATATATACCACGAGGCAGCGCCATAACGCCCTCCTCCTTTGCCTTTTCCTCCAGCCAACGCTTGTTGGCCTCAACATATTCTCTTTTTGCCATAAATCTATTTGGTTTCTTGATATACTATGATTTTTGCGCAAAGTTACAATAATCTATCGTATCTGCAAAAGAAAAAGGGGAACTTTTCTTCTTTTATCAAAGAAAAGCAGTACCTTTGCACCCTAATCATCAAAAAATACGATATGCCACAGACACTACATATTGCAATTATTGGTGGGGGTGCCGCAGGATTCTTTGCGGCGATAGAGGCCAAGCGCAACTTCCCTCACGCCGACATTACTATATTCGAGAAGAACCAGAAGGTTCTCGCCAAGGTGGAAATCACGGGAGGAGGAAGATGCAATCTTACCAATTCCTTTGACGAGATTTCCGACCTGAAACAGGCGTACCCCCGCGGACATAAACTGATGAAGCGACTCTTCAAGAGATTCGACTACCAGCATGCCTTCGACTGGTTTGAGGAGAACGGCGTACCACTGGTTACGCAGGAAGACCAGTGCGTGTTTCCGCAATCGCAGGATTCACACAGCATCATCGACTGTCTGGTGAATACCGCCAAGCGACTGGGCGTGAAGATACAATGCAACCACCAGCTCACCGCCATCACCGAACTGGAGGATGAGTGCCTGCTCCTGGATTTCAAGACCTCTCATCCCGTTTCCGAAATCAGGCAGATTGCCTTCCACCGGGTAGCCATCACCACTGGCGGTCATCCGAAGATGGAGAGCTTCAAGCATCTCTCAGACCTGGGACATGCGATAGAGCTGCCTATTCCATCGCTCTTCACCTTCAACATCGCCGACAAGGCTTTCAAGAACCTGATGGGCACGGTGGTGGAGCCTGTATATACCAGCATTCCAGGCACCAAACTGAAGGCAGAGGGTCCGCTCCTCATCACCCATTGGGGCATGAGCGGTCCTGCCGTGCTGAAGCTCTCATCCCATGCAGCCCGCTATCTGCACGAGAACAATTATCAGATTAAGATTTCCGTAAACTGGGTACACGAGAGCAACCGCTCGCTGGTGGAAGAGAACATCCAGGGCATCATCATCGCCAACCCGCAGAAGCAGCTGGCTAGCATCCGCCCTTACAATCTACCATCCCGCCTCTGGCTCTTCCTGATTCAGAAGATGGGGTATGCGCCCGAGAAGAAATGGAGCGAAATGGGAAAGAAGGGTTGCAACCTGCTGATAGAAACCCTCACCAACGACCTCTATCAGGTAAACGGCAAGGGAGCCTTCAAGGAGGAGTTTGTTACCTGCGGCGGCATCAGCCTCAGCAACATCGACCTGCATACCCTGGAAAGCAAGGTGTGCCCTCACCTCTTCTTTGCCGGCGAAGTGCTCGACATCGATGCCATCACCGGCGGCTTCAATCTGCAGGCAGCCTGGACCACGGGATATGTGGTGGGACAACATATAGGAGAATAAAAGAATCTTAAAGAATAAAAGATTATCGGAGAATAAAAGATTATCGAAGAATAAAAGTTTTTGAAAAATACCAAAAAAGCAGAATACCAATTGATATTCTGCTTTTTTCTATATTACGATATTAAGATATTTCGATACTTCGGATTTACTGTGCTACGAGATAAAGCACGCGGGAAGACCAGTCGGTCTTCTTACCCCAATCTACATTGTTCTCCAATGGCATCTCCAAACCATGCTCCATCAGATACTTGCCAGAGTATGACTTGCCCTCGCAATCGAGCGGAGTATTGTCGATGACATTCAACTCACGCACCTTATACATCCTGTTGGCATCCAAACCCGCCATCTTTACTCTTGGCAGATGAACGTTATAGAAGTTGGCTATCTTCCACCAGTAGAACACAGCCTTATCCTTTGCCTCGCTTACATACATGATAGACGACAAGCCCTGGTTATCGTATGGAGAAACCAGACGATAGAGGTCGCCAAACTGTACCACAGGACGAATCTCCTTATACTCGCTGATGGCCTTGCGGCAGAGTGCCTTTTCCTCCTCCTTCATGTGCTTAGGCTGTATTTCCATACCCAGACGACCGCTCATAGCCACATCGATGCGATACTTCAATGATGTGGTACGGAACACGGTGTGGTTAGGCACGGCAGAGATATGGCTCGCCATGGCGATAGCTGGGAAGAAGTAACTGGTGCCATACTGCATATAAATGCGCTGCAGGGCATCGGTGTTGTCACTCACCCAGAACTCGTCGAAGCCACGCAGGCTGTCCCAGTTGGCACGGGCACCACCGCTGGCACAGCACTGGATTACCACATCCTTGTACTTGGCACGGATGCGGTCGATGACATTGGCAAATCCCTGATGGTAAGCGATGTAGAGATGACTCTGGTCGGCAGCAGAAAGATACTGGCTGCCATGGTTCATGATAGACATGTTGGCATCCCACTTGATGTAGGCAATCTCAGGATACTTGGTAAGCAGATTATCTACCACGCCAAATACGAAATCCTGTACCTTAGGATTACCCAGGTCGAGCACCAGCTGTGTGCCGCCACGGCCTACCACTGCATCACGCTTAGGCGCCTTGACTATCCAGTCAGGATGCTTCTCGTAGAGTTCACTCTTGGTGTTGGTCATTTCTGGCTCAATCCAGATACCAAACTTCACGCCGTTCTTCTTGGCATCACGGAGCAGACCCTCGATGCCATCAGGCAACTTTTCGGTATCCACCACCCAGTCGCCCAGGGCAGTATTGTCACTCTTGCGAGGATACTTCTTTCCAAACCATCCGTCGTCCATCACGAAGAGTTCGCCACCCATGCTGTGGATGTCGGCCATCATCTGGTCCATCCCCTTCTGGTTGATGTCGAAATAAACACCCTCCCAGGAGTTGAGCAGGATGTTACGCTCCTGGTCGCCATGGGCAAGCACATACTTGCGTCCCCACTTGTGGAAGTTGCGGCTGGCACCGCTCAATCCTTCATTGGAATAAGTGAAGGCGAGTGCCGGAGTCTTGAAGGTTTCGCCCTTCTTCAGGTGATATTCAGAGTTCTGCTCGTTGATGCCGGCAAAGAAGTAGTGATACTCCGTGTCGTCGGTCACGGTCTTGAGCTTATAGTTGCCGCTGTATTCCAGTGCCGCACCGATTACGGCACCCGTATTCTCCTGTCCCTTGCCGTTGAGCGAGAACATCACCTCGGCATGGTCGGTATGCGAATTGCGTACGCCATCATTGTTGCGGATAACGAACTCGCCTGGCTGCAGCTTCTCGTGGCTCAACTGCGCCTCGGCAGCCCATGTACCCGAGAGGTGGCTCATCCATACATCGCCTCGGCGGATAGGAAGCATGGCAGAAGCGAAGGTGGTCAGAGTAACGATGCCCTTTTCGCCGTTGCGGATTTCGGTCCACGCCTCAATCATATCCACATCCTTGTAGGCACGATACTTCAAGTCCACCTTTATATTATATACAGGATCCTTGAGATGGATGGTAGTAACGGTGGCATTTGCCTCCTGCTTCACGTTGCTGCCCGTAGCCACGAGAGCGGTAGAAAGATTACCGTCGCTATGGCGCATGGCGAGTGCAGCCTCCGTAGGAGTGTTCAAGCCATAGGCAGGATAGGCATCCATTCTTCCGTTGGTAGCCACCTTGAGGTTCTGCAGGTCGGCAGCATTCAACTTGGTACCGAAGTAGAGATACTGAGCAGGTTTGCCGTTCTCCACATCGAGAATAAGTGAGATGCCCTTACTGTTAACTGATACTTGCTCGGCCATCGCAGGCATGGCGACGGAGATGAGCAAAAACGCTAGTGATTTTAATTTCATCATAGTTGAATTATGTTATTAGTTTCTGTCATTGACTAATTTTTCGACTGCAAAAATAAGAAAAAATAAGATACTAGCCAATACTTTTCTGCTTTATTTTAAGGCAAAAGCAGAAAAAGGCAAACATCCGTCAAAAAAAGCAAAGTTTTGCTTCCTGATATAAGTCTCCATCAGGAAGGCATAGAATATTTAGAGTTAAGGCAAAAAATATTTTCCCTTAAGGCTAAATATTTTTAGCCTTAAGGGTAATTATATTCATACTATTCTTCCTTCGAAACAAAGTCTCTTACGATGCGGGTGTATGCCTCGTGATGGTCGCGATATGCCATGGCATGAACGGAGCCTTTGGCGATGAAGATGGCTTTTCTGCCCTTCGTCTTCGCCTCATAAAGCGGATGCAGCATGGCGTAAGGCACGAAGGCATCCTTGTCGCCATGGATAAAGAGCATCGGTTTGGTGCTCTTGCGAACCTGCTCTATCTGCTGCGCCTCGGCAAACGACCAGCCGTAGCGATGCTGGCAAAGGGCGGAAGTGGTATTCATCAGCGGGAAGGCAGGCAAGCCAAACTGGTCTTTGAGCTGAGCGGAAAACTCATCCCACACGCTGGTATAGCCGCAGTCCTCCACAAAGCACTTCACGTAATCGGGAGTCTTCTCTCCCGATACCGCCATCGTGGTTGCCGCACCCATCGAAATACCATGAATCACCTGACGGGTTTTCTTCACTTTAAAAATCTCATTGGCGATTTCCGACCATCTGATGACATCCCATCTATCCTTCCATCCCATCTGGATATGGTCGCCCTCACTCTCTCCGTGTCCATACAGATCTGGCAGGAGCACATTATACCCCATATCGTGATTATAGAGATAGGCGATGTGCAGCATTCCCTCGGAGCGCACCTGATAGCCATGCACCACTACGGCAGTATTTTCCGTAGTCTTCGGTGCATAGAGATAGATGGCATGGGTCTTGTAGCCCGACGGCATCGTGACAAAGGTATCCTTCACGCAATGGTGCTGATACACAGAGTCCATCCAGCCAATCATCCATGGGCACTCGTTCTTCATTCTGTTCTTCCAATGCTCAGCCGTCATTCTCTCCTCCTTCGGATAGTTGAGCGAATAATTGAGCATATAGTTGCTGGCGCCATACAGTCCCAGCACCACGAGCACCACCAAGCCCAAAGCCGAAGCGATGCCTATCTTTCTTATCTTTTTCTGTTTCATCTTCATTCTTATTGCCATTAAAAATATCTATTATTGAGTTTCCGCTGCAAAATTAAGAAAAAAGATGGAATTAGCAAAGAAACGGAGGAAAAAATCCTATTAAATTGAAGCATAGAGCAAATTGCTAAAAATAGTGTTAACATAAGCAGTTCAAGACAAATGTTTCATAAGGTGTGTTGAAATATCCTCAACACATGAGCCACCACAAAGATATACGCACATCAGAGAGCGTAGAATCTCGCTATATTGATAACCAAACATAGTGCATCTCAATCCCAAGGTGGAATCTATGGTTTGAGCTAAAAGAGCATCAAATTGCTCCATAATAGAAAAAAATCCTCCAAAAGAAGTGAGTTTCTCAGATTTTATTTGTATTTTTGCCATGTCATTCAGAGTTTTATTTGTTTTTTAATGCAACACTAAGATAAGTGAAATTTCTGACATGACATAATCCTAAGCAACTTATTGTTGCTCAGGTGCTTATGAAAAATATTAAATTATAGTGTTGCGGAAATAAGGAAATTGTGATAATTATGAAGACAATTAAATCTTTTATTGGATTAGCATTCGTACTGTTTGCATCCTTCTTTGTGGTATCCTGCAATGATGATGTCGAAGAAACATTAGAGCAACAATGGGCTTTGGTATTGGATAATTATGACTGCAACTACGACTATAGTGACGATGGAAAATGTTTTGGTGATGGTGGCGGTATCGGCAAAGAAAACTTTGACAAAGTGTTTGTTGGTCATGGGTGGAAGCACTACGGCACATGGGAAATAGACAAGAATGGCAAAAGACTGCCTCTCGAATATTATCACAACATAATTGGTGTATCTCCAGATAATTACTATTTTGATAGCAACACTAAATTAACTATTTACTATCGTTCAAATACGGCTGGAAATGCTATAAAGAAGAGTGAAGTAGCATATACTTTCAATCGTAAATACAAAGGAACGTCACGCACAGTCCTATTGCTTGACAATAAAAAATACATTCAAATTACTGGCTGGACAAGGGGTGAGCAACCTTCTTTCTGCATGGTTCACCCATTGGGAGTAAAATCCAATGGAGAAACCCTCTATGGCGTTTCCATCTATGTACAAATGACTGATACAGAATTGAAATCAATGCAGGAGAGTGTAAAATAAAAAAGAAAACGTTGGTTGATGCGGTGAATTGCAAGTATCCACATCAGAACCTAACGGAGATTTTATAATGTAGCTATGAAGAGATTTATGTTAATATTTTGCTCCCTGCTTATAGCATTCGGAGCAACAGCACAAAGTAAGTTAGGTTCGCAAACTCCTAAGAAATCTATATTCATTACATCAATACTTTTGGTATTGATGACCCTAGTTTCATGTTCTGTCGGATATAAAAACGATGGTAAGGAGGTAACATGGAATACGTGGAATGAAGGAACCGGTTATACTTCAAGTCATGTTGATGCAGACCCAAAGACTTTTGAAAAACTGAATGATGATTATGGTCGAGACAAGAAACACGCATTCTACGAGGGCGATATTATCAATGGTGCCGATGGCGGCTCGTTCCGTGTGCTTACCAAATCGTATGCAGCAGACAATACGCATGTATATGTTTCCGGTGAATTGATAGAAAAGGCGCATCCGGCAACATTCAAAGTGCATTCCTACTATTTTGCAGAAGATGCCAACGATTTTTATTGGGATGGGAAAGCACTGAACGTAAGAGATAAATCGACATTCAAAATCTTAGGCAGTTCAGATTCTTGGGAAACTCATTGGGCAAAAGACAAATACAATGGATACTACCTTGCAGGAGGTGTGATTACAGATATCGATTACGAGACTTTCCACCCGATTGAAGCAAAGACTCCGGACCAATCAGGAGACTATGCCGCTGACAAGCACAAAGTGTTTTTCAGGGACAAGGAGGTTCCCGGTGCTGACCCTGCGACGTTCAAGGAAGTGGACTTCTATATAGGGCAAGACAAGCACAGGGCTTACAATAAAGGGATTCCAACCCAAATAAAAGATTATTCCAAACTCACCAAAGTAGGCGATTTGATGTATTCCGACGGAACGAATATCTACGATTCCCATTTTAATATCCTTCCTAAAGCCGATGTCGCGACTTTCGAGCATATTTCCGACAACTGGTACAAGGATAAATCGCATGTCTGGTGGAGTTCCCAATTAGTTGCCGGGGCAAATCCCAAAACTTTCCAGCCTGTGTCCGAGGGAGGGTTCGGGGGAGATTTCAACTATGGGAAAGATGACAAACATGTGTTTTGGAACGACTCCATCATTCAAGGTGCTGACCCCGGAAGTTTTGAGAAGATGACATTCCCGGACGGCGACAGTTGGACGGTGTTCGACCGCAACCGAATATATGAAGGCAAGGATTCTCCCAAACTGCGTGAATATCTGAAAAAGAAATATGGAAAATGAGTATGGAAATCATGCTGCGCTATATAGTCGGAACATAGACGAGATGCCAAGAAAGCATATCAAAGCAGAATGCAGCAACAAGAACGGTTGGCAATTCGTTACCTCAAAATCGGACAATCCTCCCAATGTCCTTATTATAAAGGGATAAAGATTATATTCCAAAATTACACTAAATAAATGAGAGGGGAATGTATTAAGTTTATTTCCCTCTCATTTAGTTTAGTTAGTTTCCAGAAACTTTATTTTGAGCTTTTCATAGCACGTTTTATGCGATTTGATTCTTGCAAAAGCTTATTGGCTATAGAGAAAAGCACAGAGTTACGAGAAGAAAGCTATAGAGAGAAAAGCTAAAAAAGCCTGATTTTGACTCCAAAACCACAGAAAAAACAACACGGACAAATTGAATTTGTCCGGCTCTTTTGTCCGACGGCTTATAATATTCTAAATATCAACTACTTAGAACCAACCAGACAATTTGTCCGGACAAATTCAATTTGTCCGTGTTTTAAAAGTGAGCTATAATCTGCTCTTTTCTGCATTACCAGCACCTGTACCCTTATACTTGCTCTTGGTGGCATTGAAGTTATAAGTTACATTAACCAAGAACATGCGGGTATTATCTATACCGGTTCTGGTGAAGTGCGCATACGAATTATGATATTGCCAACTCTCGTTCTGTCCATGAAGCAAATCCTCTGCTTCCAGTCTCACAACCAGTCGGTTATTCAGGAACGACTTGGAAATAGACGCATCTAGGGAATTCCATGCATAGTTGACACCCAATTCGCTATAATTACGCGACTGGTAAGCGTATTCCAATCGAGCCTTCCAATGATGTGGCAATACCCAGGTATTCTCCAAATCCAGATAGAGAGAAGAACGATTGGCATTATAGTCGCTGACGTATTTGCTGGCATCAAAGAACTGATTGAGCAGACCTACCGTATAGTCAAGATGCCATAAGCCTATCACCGGAGTAGCCTCAAGATAGAACTTCAGGTTCTGAATCTTATCTACATTCTCGTAATATGACAGGGCTATATCCTTATTGCCCTGGAATGGCTTCATCATATATACCGAGGCATTCTTGTTGTAGATATATTCAGCAGAGAAACTCAGCCAGGAATATTGCGCATCCCATTCCAGATGATAGGCATCCGTTGGTCGCAAGTTAGGATTACCGCTTTCATAGGAATGACGACTCGTATATCGGGTATAACCGGAAAGACGGAAGTAACTTGGTCGATAGGTCTTCGCCGTGAAACTCAATGAAGAATGCCACTTGCCCTTGTCATATCCCAAGGATACATTAGGAAATACATTATCATACTTTCTGCTCATATCCGGATTGAGCACTCCCTCGGCATAATAGTCTGATTTTACATGCTCATATCTCACACCGGCATTCAGAGAATAATCTCCCAACGACCATGCAGCCTCAGCAAAGGTGGCAATGTTCTGTTCCTTGATTCTGGAATCATTGGATGCAGCCACACCACCCTCGTTCTGGTTGTTGGTATGACTATCAGAATTTGTGTATTCCGAACCAAAGTCTATGTTCAACTGGTCGGTCAAAGGATAAGAGACAACCAATTTACCGGCAAGCAACTTTCCTTTGGTATGGCTATCTGAACATACAATCTGGTCGCCCAACTCAGAACTGGTTTCTGTGGCTTTCTGTATCTGGTCTTTCGTCCGCCACATAGCAGATGCATTCAAGTCTATACTCCACTTGCCTATCTTACCATCATAATAAAAGTCTGCCTGATGAATAGGCGCCTGCTTGGAATCAGACTCATCGTTGAGATAATTTACATCTCCCTGGTGAACTCCATCCTGAAAGATAGAATAGTTATTCTGATCAGTAAAATACTTGGTATAGCCAGAACCAAACTTATACTTCAGACCAATGGTATGATTTTCGTTGAATTCATAATTGAAACCCAGATTGGCATCAGGTCCATAATCTCTAGAATCAATGCGCCCTACTGATTTTTGATATATCTGATGCTGATTTCCATTGATATATTCATCCAATCTCAACTTATCATAGAAATACGAATCTGACCACATCAATCCACCGAATACATCCAGTCCACCCACACGGTAATTGAGATTAGCCTGCTCTTGCCAGGCATTCTTCATGGCAAAACCATATTTTGCCTGGAAATTACCACTCCATCCATAACCTTGCTTCTTGACCGTTGTTATACGAATCACCGAATTAACCTGGGCTTCATACTGCGCACCAGGAGTCGTGATAACCGTCACGTTCTTCACATCCTTGGAAGATATGGTTTGCAATTCATTTTTGTCGGTCAGCTTTCTGCCATTGACATAAATCTCCGGTGTGCCTTTTCCGAACACCGAACAGTTTCCATCCTTATCCACACGCACTCTTGGAACCTGCTTCAACAAGTCGGCAACCATACCCGCATCACTCAGTATCGTACCCTGCACCTGGGTCTGGAATCCCTCGCGAGTCAGTTTTGTCTTTGGGCGAACCGCCTTCACTATCACCTTCTGCAAGTTCATCGTTGCCTCCTTCAGAGTAATTGAACCTATCTTACCAGTATTATAAGTATCGACAGCGGTATGATAGCCCACGCAACTAACTCTTACTATCGCCTTTCTGGCTCCGCAGGGAATCACGAAATGGCCGTTTTCATTCGTCACGCCGCCATTTATCAATGAAGAATCACGAACATTCAGCAAGGCTACATTGGCGAAATCGACAGGGCGATTCTTATTATCTATGATGCGACCTATCATCTTGGTGGGAGTCTTCTGCGTACACTCCACGAAGATGTTCTCGCCATCTATCGTCATTTTCATCGGATAGAAGCCCATAATCTGGCGGATGGCATCCGGAGCGGTTCGCTTCACGATACTCGTAGTAACCGTGAAATCCTCCAGTTCATCATACATAAAGTTGATACGATAATCCTTGGTGCTCTTGGCAAGGATGGTGAGCGCTTCTGACATAGAAGTGTTGCGGAAGCTGCGGGTGATGCGTTGGGCATAGATGGTCTGAAGAGAAAGGCTCATCAAACCTGCCAGCAGCATGATATATCTTAATCTTTTCATCTTATTCCACGACTAAAGTTTGACCTTCATGACGTATATTCACTTTCTCGAAATGATTCATCAGTTCGATGATATCATCCAGGCTCATGTTCTTCTCCAGTTGCAGGAAGAGACGGATATGGCGAGCCGACTCGTTCTGATAAGTTACCTGGAGATGGAAATGCCCGGCAATAGGAGTCAGAATATTCTGAAGCTCAGCGTTTTCATAAACCAATGGGAGCTGGGCAAGACTTGCAGAATCTGTCTTTTCTTCTATGTTGGATTTCTGAGGAGCCGAAACCTGCTGGATAGAATCCTTATGGGATGCCACGAGTTCGGTATTGTTCTTATCAGATGGCTGATGAGAACGGGTTACCAGATGAATGGCAGCAAAGGTGATGCCGGAGACGACAAGAACGGCTGCAACGGCAGCCACCTTTCTCATCGGGCTCCAGAGAGGAAACGACTTGGCGGTTTGCTGGGTTTCTGCATTCTGCTTCGTCTCATCTTTCTGCTGCTTTTCTTCTTTCAGCTTCATCTCGTCTTTCAGCTTCTCCCATTCTGCATCAATAGAAGGCATCTTCATTTCTTCCTTCGACTTGGCGAAATCCAGAGACTGTCGGGTCTCTATCAGCTGCTGATAGAGTTCGTTCACTTCCTCATTGCCCAGAAGTTCATCCTTCTGGGTTTCGGAATACTTTTCGGGATGCTCCAGGAGATCGAGGAGCAAATCCCATTTCTGAGAATCCATCTTCTGAGGATCTATGTCAGATAATTCATGTTTCATTTTCTTTTCCTTTCTTCATTTTAGGGTTATTATTTTCCTTTCAATTTTTCTCTCAGCGTTCGCAAACCTTTTACGATATGCTTGTTCACTGCCGAGACGCTGATGCCCAGCTCCTCCGCCGTATCCTTATACGACATTCCTTCCCGATAGCACAATCGGATGACGGAAGCAGTCTGGTCGGTCAGATCGTGGTCAATGCAATCCACGGCAGCCTGCCATCGCTCTTCCAGACGAGAAGGTTCTTCCTCCGTCAATTTCTCTTCCGAGAGAGGGAGAAGCCGTTTCAGTCGTTCATCTCTCTTCTTTCTGGCTATAAGATTGATGCAGGCATTCTTCACGCTCCGCATCAGGTAAGCCCGGTCTGGAACCAGCTGTTTATCCCACAATCTGGAGAACACATCACTCACCACATCCCTCGCCTCCTCATTATCATGGAGCAAGGCAAAGGCGAAGCGATACATCTGCTCGTAATGGTCGTGGAACAGCCGTTCCATCCGCTGTTCATTTTCTTCTGTCATCACGTCATTTTCTTTTTGTTTCTACTCTTATATACAAGCTTTCCTGAAATCAATTACCCCTAAAATGAAGAAATCTTCTACTTTTTTTTGGAAAAACCGATGCAAAGGTAATAAAAAACTAGATAAAATCTTACTCTTTCGAATAAAAAGTGTATCTTTGCACCAAGAAACAACATCATTATATTATGAGTAAACGAGCCATCATAGAAGCTTTACGCCATTATTTCAGCACCCAACCCGTACTGAAAGCCTGGCTGTTCGGTTCTTTCTCCAGAGGGGAAGAAACGAAGGATAGCGATGTCGATATTATGGTTTCTTTGGACAAGAGTAAACCTATAGGTTTAAAATTCTTCGGTATGTGGAATGATTTGGAAGAACTCTTAGGTAGAAAAGTTGATTTGGTATCAGAAGGAACCTTACTTCCTTTTGCACAGGAATCAGTAGAACGTGATAAAATCTTAGTATATGAGAGAACGAAGTAGAGATAAAAGCCGCCTAGAGCACATGCTCCAGGCGATAGAAAGAATCTGCCGATATACAAAAGGTAAAAACTTTGAGGATTTTATCGCAGACGACATGATGTATTACGCAGTAGTCAAGAACATAGAAATTCTTGGAGAAGCTTCGAATATGCTAACTGAAGAATTTCGACAAGCGCATCCTAAGACTCCTTGGAAACAAGTGAACGGCATGAGGAACTATATCGTTCATGAATATTTCCAAGTTGATAACAACGTTGTTTGGGATGTGATTACAAACGACCTTCCGATATTAGAGCAACAAATAAAGGAGTATCTAACTGAAGAAAAATAGAAACATCGGCCAAGCAAAGAGCAAACCAATATGGTTTTGCCTTCGCTTGACCGATTGTCATATATTCATTGTTTATTAAGAGAGTTTCTTCCTAACAAAAACTACAAGCGGCTCTTTTCTGCATTACCAGCACCCGTACCCTTATACTTACTGCGCTTGGCATTGAAATTATACGTAACCTGCAAAGAGATGCTACGAGTGTAGTTGTAGCAGTCTTTTATGGTGCCCGACCCTAGTCCATACATCGTCCAACGCTCCTTTGCCGTTTTGAAGATATCATTTGCAGAAAGATAAATGATCCATGTGCGATTGGCAAACGACTTGTCAAACCGCAGATCGACGCTGTAAAAACTCTTCATCATAAGAAATCCATCAGCATTGGATGTTTCAGCATTCAGACTGATTGCCGCATTCATGGTTTCTGAAAGAGCGAAATTATTGTCGAGCGAGCACGACAGCAAAGGCTTACTTAATGCCTTGCTGGCGCCATACTTCCTGGTATCGAAGAACTGCTGGTTATAATAGAATCCCCACGTAGGACGGAAGATGCCAAGCTTTGGCGAAACATTGACTGAAGCATAAAGCAGCTGCTTATGGTCGAAATTCAACGACGTACTATAAGCAAATTCCTTTCCAGGATAGATATACTTGGTCCATTCTATCACATCCTTCAGGTATTTATAACCTGCGGAAACATTCAGCCACTTATATGTCATCATTGCCTCAACATTGAACACCTTCTCCGGTTGCAAGGTAGGATTTCCGCCTTCATAAAGGAAACGGTTATCAAACTGCATGAAGTTGCCTAACTGTCGATAACTTGGACGACTTATTTTCTCGTTGACATTCAACTGCCAATTCCAGTTACCTTTGTTCCATGAAATGCTGAGGTTAGGAAAGAAGTTGCTGTATCTTCTACTTACATCATCCTGCTTGACTCCACCAGAGAAATAGTCGCGAATGATATTCTCGTAACGCACACCCAAACCAATGGTCCACTTGCTGAGGGGCAGTTCATATTGTGCAAAGCCAGCAACATTTCTTTCATGGATATCCGTCTCTGTAGATGGCACCAACTGCTCTTCGTTCAGGAACGTTCCATGAGAGTCGGTCTTCGACAGCTCTGTTCCTACAGACATATTTCCTTTCCACAGAGGAATATTCACAACCAACTTGCCTGCCCACATATCGCTATTCTGACGATTGCTTGAGTGTACCTCCTGATTGCCCAACTCCTTGCTGCTTTCAAAACTCTCATCACTACGTCTGTTATTAACCGTATAGTATGTGGCATTGAAATCGATGCCTACCTGTCCTATCTTTCCCACATAATAGATTTCTGCCTCATGTGAACCAAGGTGAGGCTTTGCAACCATATTTTGCCCAATGCTTCCCTGTGCCACACCGTTCAGCAACACATCCTGTTGGCTTGCACTATTCGTCCTGCCATTCAACATGCCATAGTAGCGATAAGAGCCACCAATGGAATTGCTGTCGTTGAGCGAATAGTCGGCTGAGAGTTTTTCCGACAAGAAGCGGTTATTGGTATCCGAATTAAAATGCTGGTCGTTGTGATAATGCTTGTCGGGCAAATTGATATCGGTGTTCAGATGATTATCCTCACCAATATGATAGCCCCACATCCATAAACTATTGGCTATCTCGAATTTCCTGGTTTGATATCTGGCGCTGACAAACTCGTCATCCGACATCCATTTGTTGTATTTACCAAAAGCATCTGCACGCAAGCTGAACCCATTGGCACGGCGCTCTTTGGTGCGGATGCGAATTACCGATTCTACCTCGGCATCATATTCTGCTCCAGGACTTGTTATCACCGAAATCGACTTGATGTTGTCGGGAGTGATGTTTACAATCTCATTATTGTCATTAACTCGCTTGTTGTTGATATAAACAATCGGTGTGCCTTTACCAAACACGGATATCTTTTGCCCATTCACAGAGACACGGGGCAACAGGTTCAAGACATCAAAAGTATTTGCCATCTTAGAAAGCAAGGTATGCTCTACGGCAACCTCCACTCCTCCAGGCGACATTTTATACTGAGGTCTTTCACCCTTCACTACAACACCCTTGATAATCATCGTTTCGGGCTGCAATTTGATGATTCCCATTTCCGGATTGCTGTATATACGGCTGATTGTCTTATAACCAACGTATGTGATACGGGCTAAGACTTTCCGGGAATTACAAGGAATGACAAAACTTTCATTCTCATTGCTCACACCATGCCCTACGATTGTAGAATCTATGGGCGACAACAAGGTTATATTTGCATATTCGGCAGCATTGCCACTCTCATCTATAATACGTCCCTTATAACGAAGGGGAGTTTTCTGCGTACACTCCACCATGATATTATCCTCCACCTGCGTCATCCTGATGGGATAGAATCCTATCAGCTGCATGATGGCATCGGGAACACTCTGGTTGCGGATGCTCTTGGTTACCCTGAAATCCTCCAGTTCATCATACACGAAGTTGATGGTGTACTTATGCTGGCGGGCGTTCAAATCCTTCAACGCCGCAGAGAACGACACATTATTATATTGTCGGGTGATGCGCTGGGCATAAGACTGCTGAACACAAAGCAGCAGGAAGAGAAGAAGAAGCTCTCTGATAAGCTTGCCGTTAACGGGCATTGGTTTCCAAAAATCTCTCATAAATATATCCTCCTATCTTATTTCACCAACAATGTACCGTCAATATACTCTATCTGTATGCGGTCGAAAGCATTCAAAATCTCCAGGTTCTGCTCCAAAGTCTTCGTCTTGTTCCAGTTGAAGAAGAGACGGATGTGCTGGGCACCGGCATCCACATACTCCACCTTGACATGATAGAAACCGGATAGCTGAGCCAGAATGGTTCCCAATTCAGCATCATCAAACACCACCGGCTTCATATCAAGCGAATCCTTGTTCTCTGCTGTTACTGCACGAAGACTGTCGTTCGTCAGCGCCTGGGTTGTTGCCATCTGTTCTGTAGCAGCCTTGTTATCCGCTGCCTGATCAGAAGCCGGGAACCCCAACCAGCCATTGTGAATCGCAGCCAAGGCTACCCCCGAAAGGAAGATGATGCCGAGGATGGATGCAGCAATCTTCATCCGGTTGCGATAAGCGTCCTTGGATTTGCCGGCATCCATCGCCAACTTATCCTCGTGATGTGCCTGAACAAATTCCTTCCAAGCCCCATCCACATCCACCTCCTTCGGATTGGCTTTCTTGCCAGCCATTCTCGCCATCGCCAGTTCATGGAAAAACTCCTTCACCTCCTCATCGGCAAGCAGGCGCTCCACCTGCTCGTCGGTATATTTCTCGGGATGCTCCTGCATGTCAAAGAGCATCATCCGCTTTTCGTCTTTACTCATGTTTGTCATTGTCTTGCTCATTTAAATTGTTCCTTAATCCAGTCCATCGCCTTCGAGAGATGGTTGAATACCGTCACCTTGCTCACTCCCACTTCATCAGCCACCTCCTGATAAGATTTCTCTTGAAGATAGCGCAGGCGGAAAATGAGTTGCCGGATAGGCGGTTCCAGGTCTTCGATGAGAAGCATCAGCCGGTCGAGCCGTTCATCGGTCTCTTCTGAGAGAATCACGTCGGCATCATCCAGCAGCAGCTTCGCCACCCTTTCCTTCACGCTCTTATGAGCTATCAGGTTGAGACAGCGGTTGCGTACACTCCGCATCAAGTAACCTTCCTCACTCCCAGGCACCAGAACCACATCATCGGCAAGAATCTGGGCGAATACTTCGCTCACCACATCCTTGCTCTCGTCATCATCCGAAAGAATGCATCTGGCCAGATTGTACATCTTCGCGTAATGCTGACGGAATAACTGTTCTATGTCCTTTTTTCTGTTCATATACTATCTATACAGTTGAGCCAAGCGAAAAACTAAGCAAAACATCAACTTTTTTGTTTTTTCCTTTAAATCCGAAACGAAATCACCAAGAATCTCCCCGGATTTGAATGCAAAAGTACACAATCTATCGGAGATAGAAGACAAATGGTAAGGATAAATCGATTTTCTGTTGATTTATTTGTTCATTCCAACATTTTTTAGTACTTTTGCCCACCAAATTACGAACAAGTAAATAAGATTGGTATAAAATAGGTATTACCAAGATAAAATAAAGAATAGATTAGATAAAGGAGAATAAGATTATGTCAACGATTATTTATCCATCACCGATATTCGGTCCGGTAAACTCCCGCCGTCTGGGAGTTTCACTGGGCATCAACCTCATGCCATCTGATGGCAAGGTCTGTTCATTCGACTGCGTTTATTGCGAATGCGGATTCAACGCCGACTTCCGTCCTAAGAAGAAGCGCCCTACCCGCGAGGAGGTAAGAGAAGGACTGGAGAAAGTTCTGAAAGAGCGCCACGACAACAACCAGCCTTTGGACGACATCACCTTCGCAGGAAACGGTGAACCTACGGGACACCCAGACTTCAAGGGAATCGTAGAAGATACGATGGAACTCTGTAAGAAATATTTCCCTGAAGCACAAGTATCCGTGCTCAGCAACGCCACCTATATATATAAGGAGGAAGTGAGAGAGGCGCTGATGCTCGTGGATAACAACATCCTGAAACTGGATACCGTGGATATGGATTACATCAAGAAGCTGGACCGCCCTCAGCAGCCTAACTACGACGTGAAGGATGTGATCAAATATCTGAAGATGTTCAAGGGGCACGTCATCATCCAGACCATGTTCCTGAGAGGTGACGGTTTGGACAATACCAGCGAGCATTTCGTAGCTCCTTGGCTGGAGGCAGTGAAAGACATCCAGCCTCAGCAGGTAATGGTTTATACCATCGCCCGCGAAACACCAGACAAGTTGCTGGAAAAGGCACCAAAGGAAGTTCTCGATGCCATCAAGGACCGTGTAGAGGCACTGGGCATCAAGTGTACAGCCAGCTATTAAGAGATAATCAGGATAAGAAAGAAAAGCAAGTAGAAAAAGAAAGAATGAAAGCGAAAAGTAATATCCTTATTATCAGCGACATGTGTGGTTACGGAAAGGTATCTGCCGCAGTTCAGATGCCTATCCTCTCTTATATGGGACTCGACGTGTTCAATCTGCCCACCATGCTCATCAGCAACACCTTCCCATACGGCAAGTACGCCATTCTGGAATGCACTTCGTATATCGAGGAAGCCTTGCAGAAGTGGAACGAACTGGGCATTCACTTCGATGCCATCACCACGGGTTTCATGGCTTCGGAGCGTCAGGCGAAGCTGGTGGCACGCTATTGCAGAGAACAGGCAGCACTGGGCACCGACATCTATGTGGATCCCGTGATGGGCGATTACGGCAAGCTCTATGGTGGAGCCAGTGAGAGTACCGTGAGATGCATGAAGGAGATGCTGAGCGTATCGCATCTCTGTTTTCCCAACTATACCGAGGCTTGCCTGCTGACGGATTCGGAATACAAGGAAGAGGGAATCTCAGAAGAAGCAGCCTATGAGCTGGTAGATAAACTGAGAGCCATCGGTTCCCACTCCGTGCTCATCACCTCGTGCATCGTAGAGGGTCAGCATGCCGTGGTAGGCTTCAATCATCTTACAGAAGAGTATTTCCTCCTGCCCTACGAAGAAATCCCAGTTCAGTTCCCGGGCACCGGCGACATCTTCTCCAGCATCATCGTGGGCAGACTGAAGGATGGCGATCATCTCCGCCATGCCACCCGCATCGCCATGGATACCCTGCGCAACTGGATAGACATCAACAAAGATGACAAGGACAAGAACCGCGGAATTCCGATAGAAAGGCATCTGGGGGACTTGTAGATTGCCATTTAGCAAACTCAGAAGCAAGGGAATATCAATTAAGTTATAATGGAAAAGAAAGAAACAAATACACTCAGTATATTTCAGCGCCCGGTATGGGTAAGCCTGTTCGCCCTTACGGCTGCTATCTCGTGGGGATGGGCTTACCCATTGATAAAAATGGGAATGAAGGAATATCAGATTACAGCAGACATGACCGGAAGCAAGATGCTTTTTGCAGGCATCCGCTTCTTCATCTCCGGCATCATCATCCTTGCCATCGCCAGAAGCTCGCATCGTAAATTCGGATTCAAGAAGAAAGCTGTTCAAGAGAATGTCTGGTTCCTTCTCCTCTATGCACTCCTCAACACCACCCTTCATTATGCCTTCTTCTATTTCGGACTCTCGCATAATGCAGGAGCACGTTCGGCGATACTCAATTCGATGAGCGTCTTCACGGTGGTTATCCTTGCCTGCATCTTCTTCAAGAGCGACAGGATGACGTGGCGAAAGGCTTTAGGCTGCATCATCGGATTCCTGGGCATCCTTGCCTTGAACCTTGGCGGAAAGGAAAGCGGTAGTTTCACATTCCTGGGCGATGGCATGATTATCCTCAATGCCCTGTGTGGAGCCAGTGCTTCCCTGCTGACCCGAGGATTGAGCAAGAGAGTGGATGTTTTCGTAGGAACCGGTTATTCGCTGAGCATCGGTGGAGCCTTGCTGGTGATTCCTGCATTGTTAATGGGTGGCTATCTGCCAGTCATCAGCCTCTGGGGCATCACGATTCTGCTGCTGCTCATTGCCATCTCAACCATCAGTTTCGCTCTCTACAACAAGCTATTGAGCTGCAATCCCGTAGGAAAGGTAGCGATATACAATTCGCTTATCCCCGTAGTAGGAGCCATCACCTCCTGCCTCTGTCTTGGCGAAACCTTCTACTGGAAGTATCTGATAGCAGGCGCATTGGCTACTGCCGGAATTTATATCATCAATAAAGGGAAGAAATAAATTCCGGCTGTTGCCCATGCAACCCATATAGAAAGCAAAGCCACCTATTTCAAGATACCCGTTTCGCGCTCCTCATTGTTGATATTCCGCTGTATCTTACGGTAGTCCTTTCCCCGATTGATATTCCAGGCAACACCGATACGGAACAAATTACCTTCCGAATTGTCATAACCACAAACCTGCTTACGGAGCAAGGCGTTGACGATTTCTGCTGAATAGGATTTCGGATGAGCCATAAACGGATTATGCATATAGAGCGTAAAATCGAAATCACCCATATGATAACTGGCTGAGGCAGCCAATGAAGGAGGATTATGCCCGATGTGCTCTCCCTCCATAAAGTTCCAACCGTTATCAGCATACAGTATCACAGTCCATTTTCCCCAATATCCCTGTAATGTTCCACCATAATTATAAGCGGTATAACAATGACTGTACTCATCGCCCTTATTGAAAAAACGGTAAATACCTGCATTCACAGATAATATAAGGTGATCGAGAATAATGTCAAACCGGGTATCATTCGTAAGATACAACATATTACAATGGGGCTGATTCGTCTGGGAATAAAGAAACTGATCATTTTCCGTGCGGGTGTATTTCGCCAAATCACAATGACGATTGATGCGATAATTCAAGGTAAAATCAGTATTTATCCTTGGTTTACTGAAAGAGAACGCAACCCAGTTCTCATATCTACTGTTAGGCTTAAGCGAAGGATTATCCACAGTCCATTCCATACTGTTCTTTCGAATACGGGTATCCGAAATCATAGCTATCTGCGAAATATGCTGTGATAATTCACTTCCCAAACGGATCTGAAACGAAGATGTCAAGCAATAAGCCAATGTGAGTTTCGGATGACAAAGCCAAAAACTAAAATCCTCATCTCCCTGTCGATAAGTCTGATTACTCAACCCGAAGCCAGCTACATAAGTTAAACGGGATGTTCCTTCCTTGAATTGCCCCAAACTTCCCTTGATTTGTGCAAAACCATAAATACCCAATGAACGGATACCATTCTCGCTAACCACATCACCCAAATACTGATTATCCATATATTTCCAGTTCAAGTTGGTTCCTGCAGAAAAAGTAAAGGGTTTCAACCGGTTTTCATAGATAGCCTCGGCTATGAGCGAATAGGTCTTTCCATCTACCTGATATTGATAGGGTTCGCCCTCACCTTCATAATAGGCTCCTTTGGTGTGGATATAAGTGCCCAAAACATCTGCCGACAAAGACTGATGCTTGCCCAACTGATGATAGAAATACAAATCGAGAGCAGGAGTAAAATCCCTACCCTTGCTGGTTCTGTAAACAGGATACGCAGGCTTTCCAGATTCAGAAAACCACATCTCATTCGATGTATAAGGCTGATTGCTGAAATCCGTGGTAAGCGTTGTCTGGAATACATATAATGCAGAATCAGCCAGATTATACTTCAACTGCAATGTATTACCATATTTTTGAGTTACCCCATTCATGATTTTTCGAGATATCTGATACTCAGAACCATCATGTAGAAGATATTGAGCATCCTCATTATATTCGGATGCCTTATTATCCACATAAGTCTGCTCATATAAAATATTCAATTGGCTCTTGCCCCTATTGACAGATGCATAGACATCGTTCGAACCGAGCTTGGTAGTTAGCGCATTAGTCAGGTTGAAGCCCAAACTGCCACCCGATGAAGCCCTGCGGGTATGAATATCTATCACGTATGCAATATTCTTTCCATATCTTACGCCAGGACTGTCGATATAATCTACACTCATAATAGAAGCTACATCCAGCATCTGCACATCATGCATATTGGCGAGAATGCCATTGATACGAATCTGCACTTCTCCTTTATTATCGGTAGCAGAAATGGAACGGCCAGCCTCATCAACCCTGATATGAGGCAAAGCCAACTTTCCTAAAAGCGAAAAACCAGAAAAAGAACGCTGCTTCTGAATATCGCTTGGGAATATCAACTTGCCATCTTCCTTGTTGACTACTCGTGCCGCCTTCACAACAACCTCTTGCAAGGCTATAGAATCATTCGATACCTTCTGGATCTCCTGGGCACGTATTTCTACACAAGAGATCAATGCCCACAGCATCACCATAGCTGTTAACAATTTACTTTTCTTCATTGTCATCATATACTTTTCTAAAACTTGTTTTCAGCTGCAAAGGTATCAAAAAGAGAAGACCGAAGCGAAAAATATGGCTGACATGAGTCTGACATTTATCAATTAACGAATATTATATCTAGTTTTATACCATCTTTCATAGAATTTCTGTACTTTTGCATTTGAATCTTTAAACAGTATATCATTTAAACAGAATAGATAATATGAAACTGAAAGCATATCATTCCATCCTCATCTTCGCCATCCTTGTGATGTCTGCGGCATTCTCCAGCGTAAGCAACTACCGCAAGGCACAGTATGCCATTGTACAAGATATGAACAAAGCTTTGGCTCTGACTCTTCAGGAAAATAAATATCAATGGATTACGCCTGATACCATCCAGAGCTACCGCTCACATCTCAGCATCGACCTGCTGAAGTCGACCAGTAATCTCTGCTATGTGATGGAAGACAGAAGAAGAGGGAAGAACAATTCCCAGTTGGTAAATAGCACCAACCTGCTCAGCAGCAAAGAGATGCTTCTCAACGAGCATTCTATCCAAAGTTATGCTAACTGTTCGATGGCAGATGTTTTGAGTATGAGCAACCAGCGGACATCTTTGACGCTTACTCTCATGGCTATGATTTGGGCTATTGCATCGCTATACTATCATCGCAGAAAACAACCCTGGAATCATGAGGCTGATATGTTCGGCACCATGTGCTATTCTCAAGACGAGGATTCCTTCTACAATCAGGAAAGCGGACAAGCCATCAAGTTTACTCCGATGCAGCACCAGCTGATGCAACTCTTCTTCAACAATATGCATCATCAACTCTCCAAACAGGAGATTTGTGATGCTCTTTGGCCCAAGAAACCGGATGCCAGCGAAACGCTCTATACCTTGATTCGCCGTATCAAACCGGTGATTGAGCAGAATAGCAACCTCATGATTGAATCGGAAAGAGGCAAGTCTTACCGACTGATAATCAGATAAGTTCAGAAATGTCAGTCAAATGTCATACTTATTATTTGGCAGTTTCCCATCTTCTTCATACCTTTGCAGCAAAAATACAAAAGGAGCAAAAGAGCAAAGATATGAAGAAGATTTTTTTGATAGCAGTTGTCTTGCTGATGATGGTAAACTTCATCATCAACTATCATCATGAGGTTACGAAAGAGCAGCATACACCGATGGCGGATTTCAAGACCAAGGTAGAGATGGCGCCTATGAAGGAATACAATGATCCGGACTTCGGCTACGTTGTCAAGTATCCTTGCTTCTTCCAGCAGGAGGATACTTCGGTATCGGGATACCAGGGCTATGCCCGCTTCTCATTCACCAATCATGCCAATATCATCCTGGAGAGTTACGTTACCCCCAACTATAGCAACACCCTCCAGGCTTGTGCCGATTCTCTAGCCCAGAAGCTTCATTCGGAGCGGACGATGCAGGCATCGAATAAAGCATTCATCCTCTCCGGTCCTGTCTATGAAAACGGAGTAAGAGTAGATGGCTACAGTCATTACGATAAATTCATCAAGAGTGGCAGAATACTCTTCGTCTATTCCCTCACCTATCCCGACAGCTACAAGCCAGCCATGCCCCGACTATTCAAACTCATAGACGACTGGAGGGTTTTAGGGGCATATTAATCTGCTTTGAAGATATCCTCACGAGCTTCTTGGGATTGTATAAATACAACAATCCCGAGGAAACGTTTCTTTAGAAATCTTTCCTCGGGATTTATCCACAAAAATATTACAAGAAACACTCTTACTTATTTGTCCGGCTCCAATTCCTCTATTGCACAAATGGCTTGTAGCTCGACCTTTTTAATGTGAGGATAAGTCTTCTTATAATTATCTGTCACATCTTTAAAGATACTCTCACCGTCACTATAGAATGTAGCCAAGACAACTGCTCTATAATCTTTGAAAGGCAACAAATACCACACTTCTGTATTATCAGCATTTTGTTGGATGTTAAGCTCTCCCTCCATACGTGTATTTCCTTCACTGTCAGTTATGGTAAGTCTTTTGGTTATAACACCAAAATATGTAGGATTACGGAAAGTATAATATTTATTGTACTTGTCGTTCTCTATGGCATCAGCTGCGATAGCTGCGGAATCCTTGGAAGAAACTCCTTCAACTAAACATTTTCTATTTACCACATACATCGTTTTATATATCATCCAACGGGCAGTCCAATTTTTTACTTCTACCTTTAAGATTGCAGAGTTCCCGTCTGAGTCGGTAACGGTTATAGTAGCATTTCCCTCAGAAACGCCACTTACGTATATCTCCTTCTCTGACTCTTTTGACGAACACGAAACCTTGGCAACACTATCATCAGAAGAAGTTGCTGATACTTTACCTTTAGCTCCATTAACATTCACCTTGCTGCCACTATCGGTATAGGTTGTAAGAGTGTTAATAACAATCTGCTTACCAGTAATTATATCACCAACTACTTCGTCTTCAGTGAGCTGGATTCCAGAATCATCATCGCTACAACTTGTCAAACAGAGCAAAGCTGCTAATGCTATAAGAATCATTCTAATTTTCATACGCTTCTTTATATTAAAGGGTTATAACTAATTAATAAACGCAACTCGTTTTCAAAACTTGCATGAGATTTCTCTTTTTACTTTTTTATATTCTATCACTCTACAAGAGAGTATTACTTTTACGTATTGCTCAAATTCAATATGTACCAACAAGAAGTAGTGAAGAAATTTCTTGCATACTTAATTTTCCAAACAAAACGAGGCAACAGCGATGGAGTAAGCTGGAACTTCTGCTTATAATGAGGATTGATAAACCAAAACTTCTTGTCAACAACAGAGAATTCACATCTTTTTATCAATTTTTCAAATAACTCTATACTTGTCCTGCACTCTTTTATGCTCATCAGCTCGCTTATAGTACCCTCTTCCTCTTTGCATAGTTTCAATAATGAATTATACATAGAGTTTGGTAGCAAATGTATGAATGGAAAGTGCGAACAGAGTTTGCTTCGGCAAATCTGTTGATGTCCACCAAACGGCATCTGCCATGCAGGGAATCCGACAAAGAGAACGCCTGTTGACTTTAGAAAACTTTTGAGGTGTAACAGAAATTCTCCTTTCGCTGGAACATGTTCTATTACATCATGTAATAGTATCACGTCAAACTTTTCTTCATCATTGATTGGCGCATGGTATTTCATAAAGTCGCAACACACGAATGTGGCATTTTCGCAGATTTCCGAAAAGTATGCTTTCGCATCTATTATTCTGCATTCTGCTATGTCTATTCCTGTAACTCTACAGCCAAGTTGGGCAAAGGGGACTAAATTGCCTCCTTCGCCACAACCCACCTCTAATACTCTACTTTTCGAAGTCAACTTTTTGAAAGTTGATAAGTAGCTGACGTAAAACTCTTTAGATGTAATTTCCAAGTCATGGAAGTACATCTTTCTATCTGTATGTCTTTTCTGCATATCTATATAATGTTTTGACCTTTTATCATATAGATACAAATTTGCCAAAAAGACTGCATGCGAAAAGAGACTTTTTACCAAGAGAACCTTATTCCAAACGGAACGGTAAATGTGAATGGACGTTCTGTCCAAGCATTCTTAATACAGCTACCATTCGGAATGTACCAATTCATGGTTGGTTCTATAAACAGATTCAGATTTGGTGCAAACTGATATTGGATTCCGATGTTTGTATTTACAGACCACTGTATCGGGAGCGTCAGTTTCCAATCTGTTGTGTATGCAGACTTATCACCAACGATATAATCTGCATCAGTTTTTCCATATATAGGAATCAGAATACCAGTGCCTACAGAACCATAAGTTGACAATCTCTTGAACTTCATAAATTGATAAGACAGTTTGAAAGGAACACCAAGATAGTGGAGCTTTTGTCCCTTATCAACACGATAGCTGCCAGTACCAAGAATGAGATATGATTTCAGATAAGAATATTGAAGTCCTGTCTCTAAACTCCATCTTTTACCTATGTTTTTATTTACAGCAATGCTCAATGTTATTGGCTTGTCATGATGTTCTACTTCTACTATTTCTCCACTATTGTGGTCTGCAATATCTGCCATGGCTACATTTTCTGTAGTAGGGTCTGCCTGGGATATGCGATGTAGCTCTTTTGCATAGTCTTCCCATGTCGTGAAATACTTCCCAAAAGGGTTGGTTGGGTCTGTTGGCTGGTCCGGACCAGAAGGCAAATCATTAGTAATATCGTTACTTTTCATAAACTTACATACACTCTGTACAAGAGTCGTACCCAAAGAACCTGCAGCCAGTAATTGCCACTTATTCCTTTTGTGAACCTCAAGATTTTCTGTAATCCATGATTCCTTATAGAGATTAGGGGCGATGATAGAATCTTTTACCAAGATACTATCAGTTCTATTTACAGCAAACTGCTTTTCATCTTGCAATGTATCTGTTATATTTGCAATTATATTATGTTTTATTTCCGTTTTGTCATCACGCATTGCTGCTATAGTCTCTATGGTTAGTATCTTGTGATAAAGAGTACATGGATTCAGCTTTGGGGTACAGTTTGTAGAGTCAACATCGTTCTTTGATGCCGGACTAACTTGACCTTTTATTTTACGTCTGCGTGTTATATTGGTATCATTTTCTGAAATAAGCTGTTTTTTGGTTATAAGTTGCTTATATACAGGAATAATGATGAGAACCAATACCATAATTAGTATTGTTCTCTGGCTCAATTTGTTTCTCAACAAAGCCTTAGCTCTCGCTAATTGCGAAGAAGAACTGTGTGGAGCTATATCAAGCAACTTTGCAATTTCCTGATGAGACAAACCATCTAGCACAGAAAGCTTGAATACCTTTTTGTATCCAACTGGTAATTTATCGATTTCAGCCATAATATCCTCGTATTGGATAGAAGATACTGTATTTCTATAATCATCACAGCTGTCAATCACACTTTCATCTATGTCTGATAAAGAAATATATCTTAATGTATTACCCTTTTCTTTGTATTTTAATGCAAGATTAGATGTTATACTTGTAAGCCATTGGCTGAATCTGTTTGGATTTTTCAAATCTTTCAAAGAAACAAGTGCAAGTATAAATGCATCTTGGACAAGGTCGTCGACGCCATCCTTGTCCTCTTTAAGAATATTAATACATATACCTTTCATTTTAGGATAATATATCTGATACAATGTGCTGAAAGCACTATTATCTCCTTGTTTTGCTTTAAATACTAAAGTTTGTATATTTGAATCCATGAGTATATTATTTTTGTACTATTTATCTATATATAGATATGAAACCAGCATGAATACTGCACAAAAAATAGTTAAAGAATATAAAAGTGCTTGATTATTTGCATATATCAAATATTAATTGTAAATTTGCGGTGAAAATATAAACATCGAAGATTATGTCAATATTCAGTCGCCTCTTTGGAAGGAAGAACAATCTTAGCGTAAGCTCTGACATCAAGAAGAAAGATGCCAGAAGCAGAAATATTGCCTTCGTGGATACCGAAGTGGGACTGAAAGACCATAAAATACATGATATCGGGGCATTAAGTTATGATGGAGCTACCTTTCACCAAGCATCACAGACGGCACTGAACAAGTTCCTGCAGGAAAGAAAGGTTGACTATATCTGCGGTCATAACCTCATTCATCACGATGCCCGCTATCTCCAACTCAACGGCATACTGATAGATACCCTCTATCTCTCCCCGCTCCTCTTCCCCAAGCGCCCATACCATCATCTTGTAAAGGACGACAAACTGATGAGCGAGCAGATGAACAATCCTGTAAATGACTGCGAGAAAGCCAAGGAGCTGTTGATGGATGAAATCGCTGCATGGAATCAATTATCAGAAAGGAAGAGGAAAATCTTCACCTTGCTGCTCCAGCATGAAGAGGAATTCAGAGGATTCTTGATGTATGTGGGAGCCATCGACACGGAAGATACTATATCAACCGATACCATATCAGCTGATACCATATCGGATCATGCAATCATAGAAGTTTCAGAATACATTCTTTCTGAATACAAGAATCATATTTGCGCCCATGCCGACATTCCGGCTCTTGCAGCCCAGTCGCCTTGCGGCTTGGCATACGCCTTGGCTCTCATAGGCACAGACGATTACCAATCTGTTACCCCAGGTTGGGTACTCTGCCATTATCCCGAAGTAGAACATATCATCTATATGCTCTGCCATACCCAATGCACCGATGGCTGCGAGTATTGCAACCGCATGCTCGACATTCATCACAACCTGAAACAGCTCTTTGGCTATGATGCCTTCCGTACCTATGACGGCGAACCGCTGCAGGAACAGGCATCGCAGGCAGCAGTGGATGGCAAGTCATTATTGGCGATATTTCCTACGGGTGGCGGCAAGTCACTCACCTTCCAGTTGCCAGCCCTGATGGATGGCAGAACCATTCATGGACTCACCGTGGTTATCTCGCCTCTGCAATCATTGATGAAAGACCAGGTAGATAACCTCGCTGACCGCGGCTTCACCGATGCCGTAACCATCAATGGTCTCCTCGACCCTATCTCCCGCTCCCTAGCCATCGAACGAGTACAGAGCGGAGATGCCACCTTATTATATATAGCACCAGAGATGTTGCGCTCCAAAACCATCGAGCGCATCCTGATGGCACGGCATGTGGTGAGATTCGTCATTGACGAAGCCCACTGCTTCTCTGCATGGGGACAAGACTTCCGTGTGGATTACCTATACATCGGCAAATTTATCAAGGAATATCAGGAACGCAAGTTTGGCAAGGATGCAATGGCCCGCAACCATGGTCAAACCCTGATACCCGTATCTTGCTTCACCGCCACTGCAAAACAGAAGGTGGTGCAGGACATCTGCGACTATTTCAAGCATTGGCTGGGCACCGACCTCCTGCTCTTCGCCTCATCAGCCTCACGTACCAACCTGCACTATTCCGTTATCCACGTAGATAGTGACGGCAACAAATACAATCTCCTGCGCTCGCTGGTAGAGCAGGCTGATTGCCCTACCATCATCTACGTATCCCGCACCAAGCGAACCCGGGAACTCGCCCAAAAACTGACACGTGACGGCATATCCGCCCTGCCCTATAATGGCAAGATGGATGCCGATGAGAAGATACACAATCAGGATGCCTTCATGAGCGATAAGGTTAGAATCATCGTTGCCACCTCCGCCTTCGGCATGGGAGTAGATAAGAGCGATGTGGGGCTGGTTATCCACTACGACATCTCCGACTCTCTGGAGAACTATGTACAGGAGGCAGGACGTGCAGGAAGAGATCCACACCTCAATGCCAAATGCTATGTACTCTATAGTGACGAGGACTTAGACAAGCACTTCATCCTGCTCAACCAAACCAAACTGAGCATCAGCGAGATACAACAGGTATGGAAAGCCATTAAGGATTTTACCAAGCAGCGTCCACATGTAAGTTGTTCGGCACTGGAGATAGCCCGCCAAGCCGGTTGGGATGACTCGGTATCCGACATAGAAACCCGTGTCCGCACCGCCCTATCCGCTCTAGAACAGAGCGGATACATAGAGCGTGGCAACAACATTCCGCACGTCTATGCCACAGGTATCACCGTCAAGAACATGGACGAGGCAAGACTGCGCCTCACCGAATCACCCCTGTTCTCGGAAGATGAGATGCAGAATGCCATCCGCATCATCAAGTCGCTCATCACCCAGAAGCATATAGCCAAGGCACAGGATAGCGAGGCAGAATCTCGCATCGATTACCTCGCCGACATCCTAGGACTCAGCAAGCGAGACGTCATCTCCTCCGTTGATCGAATGCGACAGGAAGGCATCCTTGCCGATACCCGTGACATCTCTGCCTATCTGCAAGACATCAGCGACAAGCAACGCAAGCCTCAGCAGATGCTGGAAAACTTCGCCAAGCTGGAAAGATACATTCTGGAACATATCCCGGATGAATCGCTGCATATCACATACAAACAACTTAATGACAATGCCGTACATGACGGTATCGCTACTTCAACAGAAAAGAAAATCCGCACACTGCTATACTTCCTGGCAGTGAAGGGATATACGCACAAGAAGGAAGATGGTGTTCGCAATCTCATCGTAACAAGAGACAAGGACATAGAGACCATCATCAAACGATTCGAAAGACGAATTGAGGTTTGCCGATTCATCATCGAAAGACTATACAGCCTGGCTGAGGAAATAAGTAAAACTGTAACAGAAGAGAGCAACAATAGCTCTTCTGAAGAAAAGAATCCTTCTGAAGAAAAAGGTTTAGGAAAAGCCTCAGTCTCAACAGATAATTCAAAAGAGAAGCCTCTCCAATTCTCGGTAGTCGAACTTCTGAACGATCTGAAATCCAGCAACCAGTCACTCTTTTCCGACTTCTCTTCCCTGCAGTTGGAAGACGTGGAGGAAGCCTTGCTCTATCTCTCCAAGATAGGAGCCATGAAGCTGGAAGGAGGATTCCTGGTACTCTACAATGCGATGGCAATTAAACGCACCAAGGAACTTCGACTCCGCTATAAGCAGGAGGATTATCGCATGCTCAATGAATTCTACAAGCAGAAGATTCAGCAGATTCACATCGTGGGCGAATATGCCAACCTGATGGTAAGGGATTATGACGCCGCCCTGCAATATGTGCAGGATTACTTCCAGATGGACTATCATCGCTTCATCTCAAAGTACTTCAAGGGCAACCGGGAGACTGAGATAGAGCGCAACGTAACACCTTCGAAGTATAAGCAACTCTTCGGAATGCTCTCCAAAAGACAGAAGGAAATCATCGACGACCACGAGTCCCGCTGCATCGTAGTCGCTGCCGGTCCTGGCAGCGGCAAGACACGTGTGCTCGTACATAAGCTTGCCTCTCTCCTGCTGCTGGAAGATGTAAAGCACGAACAACTCCTGATGCTCACTTTCTCTCGTGCTGCCGCTACCGAGTTCAAGCAGCGACTGATGCAACTCATCGGCAATGCCGCCCATTTCGTAGAAATCAAGACCTTCCATTCCTACTGCTTCGACCTGCTGGGCAGGGTTGGCAATCTGGATGAGGCTGGAGATGTGGTTAAGCAAGCTGCCGAAATGATCAACAATGGAGAAGTGGAGCCCAATCGCATCAGCAAGACCGTGCTCGTTATCGATGAAGCGCAAGACATGAGCAAGGATGACTATGCCCTTGTCTCTGCTCTGATGAAAGCCAACGAAGAGATGAGGGTGATAGCCGTAGGCGATGATGACCAGAACATCTATGAGTTTAGGGGTTCCAACTCACAGTATCTCTATGAACTGACCCAGACAGAGCACAGCGGTTTCATTGAGATGACCGAGAATTACCGCAGCCTTCGCCATATTGTGGATGCTGCCAACGACTTCGCCCGTAACATCCGCCAACGAATCAAATCTACCCCTATCATCTCCATGAGTCAAGAAGATGGAGAGGTAAGAATCGTGAAGCATCCATACGAGATTCAGGAGAAAAAGGTTTATATGTATCAGCCTATCCTAGAAGATGTTACGCAATTACTAAGAAGTAACGCTTCAAAAGAAGCCGATGCATCTTCCCTCAAGAAGAACGAAACCATCAGCATCCTTACGCAGACCAATGAGGAGGCTGTCATCATGCTGGCTCTTCTTCACAGCCATGGCATCAAGGCCAAGCTGGTGCAATCAATGGACGGCTTGCGCTTCTGGAATCTGGCAGAGGTAAGATACTTCTTGAAGAAGATAGACCAAGGCATCAAGGAGACGAAATCCCCTATCATCCCTGATGATATTTGGGAAGCAGCCAAGCAGCAGACATTCCAAAAGTATGCCACCAGCCAGGCATTGCCATACCTGCGCCGCAGCCTTCAGATATTTGAGCAGACCAATCGTGCCAAGTACTACAGCGACCTGAGGGAGTTCGTGTTCGAATCATCAGTAGAAGACTTCTGTGACATCTCGAAATCAGACATCGTGGTCAGCACCATCCACAAGGCAAAAGGCCATGAGTTCGACCATGTACTGATGCTCATTACCCATCCCGAACATCCTACAGATGAAATACTGCGCCGATACTATGTAGGTATGACCCGTGCCAAGCGTACGCTTGCCATCCACACCAACGGCAATCTCTTCGACAGCCTGAACAGTGCCCAGCATCTCTATGATGCCCAAGCCTACGATGAGCCCAAAGAAATAGTACTTCAGCTCTCACACAAGGATGTAAACCTGGGCTTCTCCAAGCCTCACAAGGATGCTATCCTTTGCCTGAGAAGCGGTATGCCGCTAACCTACCACGACCATTGCCTCTGTCTCCCATCAACAGGCAGAGACATAGCCCAGCTCTCCATCAAGATGAAAGAGAAACTAGGCAAATGGGAGTTGAAAGGCTACAAGGTAACTGCTGCCCGAATCCGCTTCATCGTGGCATGGAAGTCAAAGGATGCACCGAGAGATGAGAAGGAATCCGCCATCGTGCTCGCAGATTTGGTGATGAAAAAATAAGGTAAATTCATCAAAAATCTATCACCAAACGCTATTTATCCTTTCTTTTTATACACAAAAGTGTAATTCTTAAGCCGCACTCTAGAGAAATACACTTTTGTGTCAAAGGCTTTTTCCTATAAAGCTATACTTTTGCAGCAGAAAAATAAATGAATCAAGCAAAACTGTAGCAATATGAAGAAAAAAGTAATTTTTACCACAGCGTTGTGCCTCTCGGCTATGACTCCGATGATGGCGCAGAATATCATCGGCAAGGTGGTGAATACCAAGGGAGAACCTTTGGCGTTTGCCAATGTAGTATTATTGAATAGAACAGACTCGGCTTTCGTCAAGGGCGCGGTGAGTGGAGAGGATGGCAGCTTTGCCATCGACTCTTCCTGCAACGGTGGAATCATCAAGGTGACATCCGTAGGTTATAAGACTATCTGCATGGATTGCACTGGCGAAAATGTGGGCATTATCAAGATGAAAGAAGACTGCAAGATGCTCGGCGAAGTTGTCGTGAAGTCATCCCTGCCTAAGACTATCCTGAAGAATGGCGGAATGACGACAACCGTTGTCGGATCCGTACTTGAGAAGGCAGGAACCATGGAGAACCTGCTCGACCGCATCCCTAACGTGTCTGCCCAGAATGGCAGCATCAAGGTATTCGGTCGCGGTGAGCCTGTTATCTATATCAATGGACGACAGATGAGAGACAAGAGCGAGCTGGACCGTTTGCATTCAGATAACATCAAGTCGGTGGAAGTCATCACTAACCCTGGTGCTCGTTACGCAGCCAGCACCAAGGCGGTCATCCGTATCACAACGAAGAAGATACAGGGCGAGGGCTTCGGATTTGATGCGAAGACTACTGGTGAATATGATGAGAAGAAAAACTTCGGTGGATTTGGCCAATTGAATATGAACTATCGCAAGAATGGCTTAGAGCTGGGCGCATACGCTTTTGGAGCAAGACAATACCAGCCAGACAATAAAGACTTACAGCAGAAGACTTATCTTGACAAGACGTGGAACCAGAAAAGTGAGATAAGACAAGTAGGTATTATCGAAGCCATGAACTTTCGATTGGATGCCAGCTACCAGTTGGATGCCAATAACTCTATAGGTGCCAACTTTGGTTTTCTAAGAAATCCAAAACAAACATGGAACGGCGATATGAGTTCTTCTATATTGCAAGACGAAGAATTGTCTGAAAGTTCTGATAGTCATGCTGATTTCTTTTGGCAGAAGAATAATCTTTCAAGCAACATTTACTATGTGGGAAAGATTGGCAAACTCGGCATCGACTTCAATACCGACTGGCTATGGTCGAAGGAATACCAGAACGATGTTACCAAAGAGCAATACCAGGAAGTGGGGATGAATGCACAAAGCCAAACGGCTCATAGCTTGACTAACAAGGATTATCATTTGCTTGCTTCCAAGCTGGTTCTTTCTTATCCTCTGTTGGGCGGCGACTTATCTTTGGGTGGTGAATATTCAAATACCCATCGTACCTCAAAGTATCAAGTGGTGCCAACCAACTTGGTATCGGATGACGACAGCCGTATTACAGAAAGCATGACATCTTCATTCTTGACCTATTCAAGAGATTTCGGAAACGTAAGCATGGAGGCAGGACTGAGATACGAGTACATCGACTTCAACTACTATGAATACGGCAAGTATATGCCAGGACAAAGCAAGTCGTATGGCAATTGGTTCCCATCGCTCAGCTTATCGATGCCTATGGGCAAGGTACAGATGCAACTGAGCTATGCAGCCGACATTAATCGTCCTTCCTATCATAATTTGCGCAGCGGTATTCAGTATGACAACCGCTACACGTATGAAACGGGAAACCCATTCTTGGTGTCTGAGATAAGCAGAAATCTCAACTACGAGTTGGCTTACAAATGGTTGACATTCGACATGACCTACAGTCATACTTCCAATCCGATTATATCCACAGTGGAGACTTATAAGGATAATCCCGCAATAGGCTTGATGAAGCCTGTGAATGGGAATTCGTATAATGACGTAGAGGCATCCATCAACTTGCGCCCTTCGTTTGGCATCTGGTATCCTTCGCTTACTGCATCCATTGACAAGCAATGGTTTGATATGGAGACGCACGATGGAAAATCGCTCAATAAGCCAATGGCTTCATTCCGTTTAGACAACACCCTCAACACCAAATTAGGAATGTTTACGTTGATGATGTCGTATATCACGAAAGGTCATGAGAAGAACCAGTATCTGTACAAGCCAATGTTTTGCATGAATGTTTCCGCGTATAAGGCTTTCTTGAAGGATCGTTTGTCGTTTCAGCTCTTCATCTATGATTTGTTCGGGACAAACGATAGCCATATGATTGCTCATTTTGGCAAAATAAAGGAAATGGTGTATGATGGATTGTCAACAAGCAAAGTGTCGCTTACTGTACGGTATAAGCTCAACACTACAAGAAGCAAGTATAAGGGTACGGGTGCTGGAGAAAGCCAGAAGAACAGAATGTAATCTGTCTATCTGCTGAATCCAGCAATGGTGTAATGACAATAAATCTCTCTATAAATGAACAACCCAATAAAATTGTTGATTAGTGGCGCAGACTTGGGAGGCTTGATAGCTTCCTGTGCCTTGCGCCATGACTTCCATAAAAGCCCTCGGCAGGAAGATAGATTTCATATCTATCGCATAGAAAAGGATACGCTGACGATGGAAGATGTGTATGCATGCGACTTGTCGGGCATCCGGTATGCGGTGAATGCAACCTTGCATGACAACGAAGCCTCGTTTGCTTTCGATGAGAAATGTAAGGAGCAGGGCATCACCGTTATCCATGCCGTCAATCTTGGCAAGGCTGCCTTTCTCGCTGTAGAGAAACCGAAAGGCTATCCATTCAGCGAAGTAGTGAAAAAAGGAACGGATGATTTCCGTTGCTCACTGAGCAATTATATCTCGCAGTACGGTATGTTCTGGCAGATGCCCGTACCTTGGATAGATGAAGCCATCAGGCATTATTCCAATGAGTCTTTCCCGCAACTGGGCATCGGGGCATATATTGCCGCCGGCTATTGTGCCAACATCCTCGTAAACCTTGCGGAAGGCAAGGAGGTGAAAAACTTCCCCAAGTTCTATCTCTCGCCATTGTTGGAAGAGATATGATTGCGATTATATCATCTGATAGTTCGTGGCATGAAACAGCGCCTCGGCAATGTTCTTCACGCCTATCTTGGCGAAAAGGTTGCGCTTGCAAGCCTTTATAGTGTCAACCGATTTGCATAGTCGGTCGGCAATATCATTCATCGTGTAACCTTGGGCAGACAATCTCAAAACATCTCTCTCAGTCTCGCTCAAGGTTATGCCTTCTTTCTTTTCCCACTTGTGGCGCAATGTGGAATATTCAAAATAGCTACGCTCACCATTTTTCTGCATGATGATATGTCCCGGTTCATCGGTTGCAGCCAATGATACGGTGCAGAGGGCAAGCCAGATTCTTCCATCATCAGAAAGAAGTATCAGAGTGAGGTGATGATGAATCAATCGGCTATGCCTGCCATTGGTAAGATGAAAGTCGTACGAGATGGTATAGTCCAGACGGTCGCCCACAGGCAATTCATTGAAAAGATCAAAACCTTTCTTGTTCACTTCGAGCAGCATCTGCAGGTCGGCATCCGGAACATGATCGATATACATCTGATAGCCTGCGTCCATCAACTGCTCAGGTTCCAATCCGCAGAGATAAGCGAGGTTATCTGATGCATAGATGAAGTCCTGATGAAAATAGTCGATGATATAGACGCACTGGTAGGTGCTGCGGGCAAAGGCTTTTGCCGCATTCACCAATAATTCAATCTTCTCGTAATCTTCTCTGTTGATATGATTCACCTCGTTGGAATGGAGGAAGAAATCTTCTTTTTCTTTATTCATAAGCTATTCTGAATATTACTCTTTCTATCTGTTCTCCGATTCATCAAGCCATCGGATCTCTTTTTAAATACGTTATTCGCCTACAAAAGTACATATTTTTATTTGATTACAACTCTATTGGATTGTTTATTTACAGATAATTAACCGTAAAAGACGAAGACTTACACAAAGACGCTGATGATTCTCGTTAACCACTGGATATGCGTAGTACAACCCATACGCATTCAGCATTTCCTTGTTCTTTAAATCTTTGCTTTCACAGTTCTTTTAAACAGCTGTCTATCAACAAGTTTAGGGTGAAGGCAGTTTATAAGCAGAGAATATGATCGTACTCATAGGAGAAGCTGATATTTCCAACAGGAGCAAAAGACACTATCTAGCATCGGCTGACTCGGGTTATCCATATAGATGACTCGGGTCAGCTATATGAATGACTCTAGTCAGCTACATAGATTGCTTGAGTCAACCGATACGAGAATAGTATTCTCCGTCCTTCTTTACCTCCCAGCTACTCCCACTCATCATTATCAACCATCCTCCTCCACGTAACAACCATTTTCTCTATTCATTATTCTCCTTTCACCCTCAAGCCACTATGCCACAAAGAGTTAACATGGGCGTGAAAGCAAAAAACATCAAACGCTTATTTTTTAAAAAAGATATTAGACCGCTTTTAGCATTCTTTTATTATAAAAATTTGGTGATTAGAAAGAAAACTCGTATTTTTGCAGCATATATATTAATATTGATAGATATGGAGAAGAAACAAATCATAGAAGCAATGCACAATAGATTGCATGAGATTGATCCTCATGCAAAAGCTATCTTGTTTGGTTCCCACGCTAGAGGTACAGAACATGAAGGAAGTGATTGGGATGTATTGATTCTTCTAGACAAACCAAAAGTTACGCTTCAAGATTACGATAAGTATTCTTATCCACTAAGAGAATTAGGCTGGGATATTGATGAAATCATCAACCCTGTACTCTTCTCCCAAAAAGAATGGGAGGAGAACCATTATACCTTATTCAATCATAACGTAAATAAGGAAGGAATTGCCATATGATAAAGGGACAACTTACAGACACTGACAGAACCGAAATTGTAAAATATAGACTAGAAAAAGCATATCGAACATATAATGAAGCTGTTGGCTCCATAGAAAATGGTTATGTCGAAACAGCAGCCAATCGTTTATACTATGCAGCTTACTATGCTGTTTCTGCTTTGCTCATTTCTTACAAATATGAAGCTAGCACTCATAATGGCGTAATCCAAATGTTTGGAAAAGTCTTTTTGAAAAACAACATCATTGACAAAAAGTATGGCAAGACATTCAATCAGCTTTTCTCCTTACGACTAACTGGCGACTATGAAGACCGCCATATTCTTGATATGGAAACAGAGGTGCTTCCATTGGTCGAGCCAGCTAAGGAACTCATAGATTTGGTGTCAGAAATGGCTAAAAAGCAATTAATGTGATTGCAAAAGCGCCCTTCAGTTGTTTGATGAGCAACTCGTATTACAGATACCACTACTGAAGGGTGCTTAGATTCTTTTATCGTTTTCGGCGTATTGGTCTTTCCATCAAACCTTTTTCATAAAATACCTCTTTATGTCCATTGTTATAAAAGCTCAAATCCATCATTTATTTTCCTCCTTTTATTCTATTACAAGTACGGCAAAGCATTTGACAATTCTCGGCAACAGTCGTTCCACCTTCACACCATGGCGTAATGTGGTCTGCTTCCATTTCTTCTAACTTAAAAGGTTTACCACAATGGGCACAGATTCCTTTTTGTCGCTCATAAGCCTCACGTTTCTGTTTCTTATCAAAAGTACGGAAACTTAAATCGCGCAAATCACCACTCAGCACATAACGATAGATGCCTGCCTTCTTCATTATTTCATCATCCTCCATCAGTTGATGAATTTCGGACTCTAGTTGCTCCGTATCATATATGTTGCTTCCAAACTCATCAAACATAGCACCCCAGTCTAAGCCTTTCATCTCCTTTCGATATGTAGGGAAAGTAGATTTAACCCAAGTGATTACTTGCATATAGTAAGCCCAAAGCTGATTGGCGTTCGGATCATTTTGATGGATAGCCATATACTTATCTATCGGAGCTGGATCCGAAATACCATCGTGACGTGCAGCCCACTTCAAAATGGTCTGCAAATATGCTTGTTCCTCAAGTTTGCCTACCATATAATCACCACCTACCTTATAAGCCGCACACCCATGTTTACTGAAATAACGACGAGCATCAGTAATGAAGGGACCAACATATACAGCATTAAGCAATTCTTGGTCGAGCAAACGCTCACCTGCTATGTTTATCACACGGAACCAATCAAGCTTTTCCATATCTGTACCAGTACAAAAATAGACTGTCAATTCATAGTCTAGAAAGTCCTTCTTTTCATTTTCTGTCAGATTGTCAAAATAAAGCACAGGGCGGTCTTTATCAACAATGTTGAAAGCATGTTGATAATATTCACAGATAGACAGTGTTCGTTGTTGCCCATCTATCATTTCATATTTACCTTCATCGCCAACACTCCAGTACATAATGTTTAGAGGGTATCCTTTCAATATGGTTTCTATCACAGCCTGCTGTTGTTTTAGCTCATAACGAAACTCACGTTGATAAGGAGGACGAATATTCAACTTACCATGATAGCCGTAGACGCCATTATTTGGGTCATTACAATAATCTGCTATCAAGTCACGAATTGCTACTTTTTCTGGTTTTATATCCATATTTCTTATTTCTTAATCTTAATTAATACTCGAGCAAAGCAACCTTTAAGCTTGCCATTTTTATCTCGATAGCAGAGTTTTCCTCTTCGAAAGCTCTTATCTTCGTGAAACAAAGCCGCACATTGTTCAGTCGTAAGATTGGCACTAACACCACACTCAACTCCCAATTCTCCACCATTACCTATCCCTATTATCTCAAATTGGTCAGGATTGTACTTATCTAGAAAAGTTATAGGCACTCCCATTACGCCATCATAATCCAATGGTATCAGCTCTATTTTTGAAACTTCAATAGCATCATAATTGATATAGCTTGGGTATTCCTCAGCCGAATAAGTCTTGTAAAGAATCAAGTTCTCATGACGCTTTTTTATATCCAAATTGGTATACCAACATATATTTCCCATGCTTCTCCATCTCTGACCAGTCTCATCTATCCAAAAACGTGTTGCCCTTTCTTCATAATCAGTTGGCACCTTAAAAGCCATATCTCCTGATTTATATCCAAGCCATATCTTATTACTTTTAATCAAAGGGAATATTTCTTTATAAGTAGCATTATTTTGATTACCAATAATAAGAAATTTCTTTTCATAATCCATTAGTTGTGCCATATATTCTCTAAACAAAGAAAATGGAGGATTAGTAACTACAATATCTGCCTCTTTTAAAAGCTCAATACATTCTTTACTACGGAAATCTCCATCGCCTTTCAATGGTCTTACGCCAATTTCATCTGCATCAGGTATATGATTACTGCTATGAGCCCCCTCATAAACCAGATACACCGCTTGCTCACTTTTGTTCTCTGTAAAAAGGTCTACATCTTGATTTTTAAAACACGTCGTAATCAGTTTCTTCAAACCAAGAAACTCAAAATTGTATGCGAAATAAGTAAAAAAGTTACTTACACGAGGGTCATCACAATTACATAGTACGGTCTTACCACGAAAATGTTCACGGTAATGACGGAGTTCATTATTGATGTCTTCTAGCTGCGTGTAGAATTCATCTTTTTTAGCTGCCTTAGCTTTATCTATGGTTCTTTTTGCCATAATATTTTAATTGATAATTAATGAGTTACAAGCACTAACTATCAATCACGCCAAGACGCAAAAAGGGCGTGATGCTCTTATTGCGTTCAGCTATGAGGCAGCCTCGGAATGGAAACCTCAATCAACCCATAAGAATGCACCACGCCTATGGCGTAGATGCATTGCTAAATATACGGTTGATTAAGGCACCCCATACCGAATGCCTTATCACAATTATTCCTTGTTACGTTATTTCCAATAAGTTTCCGAGGCTTTTGGCTGAACGCGAAATAATAGCGAATGCTTTTGTTTACCAACGATGTCTTGGAAATGGCAGTAGCCAAATCCATATGCAAAGATACAACAAATTATTGAAACTAGCGCACTTTTCATAGAAAAACTTCTATTAAACCATGCTTTTTTCTTCTTTAGATGCTTGTTCCTTATCAATCATCACGTTCATTCATATTAGTACCATTTTTATTTGGTAGTTTAAGAATAAAAGATTACCTTTGTATCGCTAAACAGAAAGAAGAATACAATGGCTCTTAAATATGTGATTCATTATTCTCCCAATACTGGAGGAAGAATACTAGAAACGAAAGGTGGAGCCCATCGAACGATACACCCTAAAGATAAAGTAATATGCCAAATAAAGAAGAAAAGAGAATAACTGAGCAGAGCTCGCTCTACGAACATCTGGAAAAGATGAGCGTGGATGAACTCACCGCTCATATCA
>OGEE01000202.1_pt1 | contig 52001 bp, 30 predicted proteins | sample 1570571 | NCBI WGS metagenome assembly OGEE01 (sample SAMEA2582169, study PRJEB24529) | metagenome | biome: Human gut stool | place: China | collected 2011
ATCTGAGATAACCATCAAAATACATCTGATAGCCGGCACTAAATGATCTTCCTCCGTTCATATCCCGTTTAGAAAATCCTGTCCGAGAATGGATTACCTGTCCATCTTTCATATTCAAAGAAGATAAATTTCCACCAAAGTCATAGACTTTAGGTTTCTCCCGGTCATCCCAGTCAAACAAACTGCCGGCCATTATCATCAGTTCAGCCTCATTAGGCAAGCGCCATGTCCCCAAATCACTCTTATCCGGTTTCTGATAATAATAAGCACACGGAGAGTTTCCTTTCTCTATATCGCTCATCAAGGTAGTCCAGGTTTCGTAGTAGTATTCACTGCTCCTGTTAGGATTCTTCAAATCCTTCGGCTTGTCTATCGTATTCGCAATATATTGGGCAACTTCGAACCCTTTGTGATAAATCGTATTAATCTGTGAAGTCTCATTATGTGCCGGAAGTTCATAAATAGCTCTTGAGGCCCTGGTAGTATTAGCAGGTAAATTGTCAGCCCTGAAAATCAGATACTCATGCTCTGTCCATTTGTTGACCAGTGTCTTGCTGAGTTCCTTACCTATTTCATCAAGATGATAACTATGATCCTCCGAGGTTTCCAAGATTCCCAAATCCCTGATCAGTCTCACATCTGAAAAAGGAGTTCTTTCTCCGGGACTTGCCGTTTTCTGGTAATCAAAATTATATAAAGGGGTCATACTATGCGATTCTTCTACAAAGATAATGGCATTAGGGCTGTTCAATGTCAAGTTGGTACTTCCCATGAAAGCTCTTGAGGTAAATAATGCTGTAGCATTATCCGACGGAGCGTGCCCAACAAGCCTGCTCTTTAACGGCAATACCCGCTCTGCTACATACAACATGTTTACTTCACAAATAGAAGGAATATACCATTGCATTTCATTTGCCTGCATCTGTCCGTCACGGTTGTTGTCCCTGTTTCTCAGGAACGGGGTGAAGCAGGCGTATGTAGCATGATAATACTTCATAGCCAGGTTGGTGTGATCTTTACTTAGTGTCAACTTCGCATTATTGACTTTTGTCATAACTTGCCATAAAGTTTTTTCTTTTTGTCTCAACATCGGATCAGGCATTATATTATCGGTTTCATCTAATCCTCCCGTACGTCTGCTCATCAAAGACCATGTGTTTGCCCAACCATTGGAATAGTATTTATTATAAAAAGCATCCGGTTCACTGGGACCTCTTACAGACCAATCCAAATCAGGGGTTTCATTCACATTCTCCACTCCCCAAACGCGCATACCGTCAGGACTGTTGACAAACACCGTTTTTATGGACATCTGCCGAATGGTTACAATAGCTTGATGATAACGTGACTGTCCGTCAGGAGAAATTTCATGCGACGTGTTCACCAGCAAATCAAACGTACGATCCGGGGAATTGGCAAAGGTTTTCCACAAATTTTTATCCTTGGGAGCGTTCTCCTGCATAGGATTTTGTTCGTAGAAATATTCATTGGCATAAACAGTTACTTTACAAAGTCCCGAAGCCGCATTGAATACATAATCAGGTTCATTCATCAGCCTGTAAAGAAACTGCTCCAGCGAAAGCAGATTAGCACCCGTATCGGAGAAATATTGCATATCCTCGTTTCCATTGTCGGCCAGAGTGCTTGGATGGATATAGAATTTGAGCCAGTTCGTATCAGCCTTTTTTTCTTTAGAAGGAATATAATTGTTATTCTTCAACTGTTCCAATTCCGCTTTCGTATAAGAGATAATCTTATCACAGAACGGTGTGCGTATGGCAAAAGAAATCATGGCATCATCTTTCAGAGTACCGTCCGGATTGAAGATAGCAAGTTCATCTTTCTTAAAACGCATCAGTCCCTGTTCATAATGACAGTCAAAATTGAATGACCGGTGTGCGTCATACACCAGCCCCTCTACTCCGGGAGCGGGTTCCTCCTCTTTCGCCTTGTCCGATTTTGCTTCTACAACCAGATCATTCATGCCTTTAATGGTCACATTATAGGTATAATGTACGTTACGTTCTATATCATAATCATTGGCCGGATCGTTTTCCGCCGTATATCCCAGATAAATGCGGTAGGTCACCCTTCCGAAACGCTCGGTAGGAGTATCACCGGTTGCAAGATTCTGACGTAACTCACCTGTAAATTCAATATAGGGAGCCAGATCCGGGGCATATTCCGTCTCACCGTTTTGCAGATTAGGTTTGTCAGTTGCACCTGCAACGGGAGACTTCAGTTGCTTCTGTCTCAGATCATATCCCTTCCTTTCCGCATTATAACCGGGGGAAGCCGGAGAAATAGCCTTCTTCGCGATCTTTCGGTTTTCGGGTATGTAGAATGAAGTGGTAATATTGTCGGCATCACCCTCGAACTGGAAATATTCCGAAACCCAGTATGATTTTTTGTCCACCCCGTCAGCATCCCATGAAGCAGTCTGATCGGTTCCTTTTGCATGTTCCGCAATGAAGGTCGATCCCGGCACATTACCAAGACGATATGTTCCAGGCTCAAAAGTGAGTCCGGCAATTGTTTGCAGGTTCAATGTGATTTTGGCTTCCGAGCGTTTCAAGGAGACTTCGATTTGTTTTGTAGCGGTAGAAACCGTTACTGTTTGGGTTAGCGACATCAATAAGTTACCATTCGGACGAAACAGGGTATGAACAGTCATGGCCGCTCTTACTTTTTCCAGGTCTGAATATTTTGAAATCCCGTTTAATACTTCAGGCTCCACATGAAACAACCCGTCAGCATCCGATTTATAGTTCGCCAGAAGAAACAGTGTCTTTTTCCCTGTGGTAAGACTGATATTTTTCAACAATCCCATGCTGGTGGGCGCATCTGCATCCACTTCACCTGTGGATGTTGTAAGATCAGTTGCAGCCTGAATAAGGTCGGCTCTTGAATACTCACGTGAGCATTCCACGTTACCGGAAGAATTGAAAACCCACAGATAAAGGTTATAGATTTTTCTCTCTTCACTTTCCAGTAAGGCGGAACGTGTCTTGGCCGTATTAGCTGCCGTACCGACACTTATATCCACCGTCGTGGGAACTCCCTCCGTGACACCGCTCCCTTGAAAGATTTCTTCATCCGTACAGGATGCAAAGAGGGGTAGTAACAGCAGAATAAAATAAGTTATTTTCAGCTTGTATCGTTTCATAAATAATAAAAATTATCGTAATAAATTCTCGTATACATCATTGGAATGGAGGAAGGTCTACCTCTTTACTATTCCAAGGCTCAACCCGGTAAATAATCTCTTTATCTGAAGATTCCGGCAGGACTATGAATACTTTATAATCCCGATTCGGATAAATAGGACCGGAATATACTCCGGGAGAAGTCTCCTCACCAACATCAAGCAGGAAAGTCCTCGTTTTTGTTTGTGATTCATCTCCTCCTGTAAAATAATCCAATGTCAACTGTATTTTCGGGTGATTTTGCTTTTTCTGCCAGGAATTACTTTCCGGAATATAAGGGGCCAGATACTGGGGCACAACAAACTGTTCGTATAATCGAGCTTCCATTGCCACATAATCAATTTCTCCCTCGGCAGTAAGGGGAGCCTCGTATACAGTCAATGATGCTCCTTCATGTTTTACCCCATAAGAATATGTACCTGTATGTTCCATAGCCTTTCCTGTTCCTGGGGTGGAGGCAGCCAACTGAGTTTTCTCGGAATCATTTTCCCTGAAAGAGGGAGACATCAATACAGGAAAGTTCAAAAAGGAAATCCTTTGGTAATTATACGTAACCTGACCGTAACGGGGTGCGCTTGCCAGATATACTCTGATACGGGCAAAATCACGGAATAGGGGAACTGTTATCTCTTGCGCCAGCTTTCCTGATGCAGGCAGAACAGATGCCACCGTTTTCCCCGAAAGCAAACTCAAATGTAGTCTGTTAGACACGCCGGGCAAATCTGTCCAAGCGACAACAGAAGTTCCTTTCCAGTCAATAATCTTTTCATCTGCTGGAGAAGGAGTTACACCGTCATAAGGATTATTCACAGGTAATCCCAAACTTCCATCCTGCTGTTCCTTAATAATAGCAGGAAAAGCAGCACCTGCAAATTCCTCTTTGGAGATTTCCTCCGTACCAGCTCCCAGGAAGTCCCATGGAATCTTATTCTGAAGATTGCCTTCAGGAGTATAATAAGGTAGATCCTTTCCTGTCTGGTTAGGAGCATACAATGCATAAAACTCGGTTTCCCCCTTAGGAATACGTATATTGATCTGATATTGTCCGTCCACCCCGGTTGAATTGAAGGGAAGCAGTTGATTATACACATACCGATTCAAATCTCTGTTAAAGATCATAAGTGCTATCCTTGGCTGGGCGGGAGCCTGAGGAAACAGAGTACCGGTCTTAAACCACTGAAAAGGATCAGAGGAAAGTTCATCCAGCAGATCGCTGTCACCGGTTTCAACACCTCTGGTTGTAAGATTTAGTCTGACAGTCACAGCATCCTCATCGAAAAACTGTTCCGAAACAGTATCTTCATTTCGGCAGGATACCGAAATAAAGCAAAGAACCAGTGACATCGTTATCATAGAGTACCTCACAGCCTTCATCATACGAATATATTTAATATTTTTCAACATAACATTAATCAATCAGTTATAGGAACCACATCAACAGCTTCCCATGGTTTTACACTTATACTCAGTGAGAGGGGATTCTGGCGGAAAAACAGTGGAAGAACCGCTTCTTGCCGTCCCGTTATCCGTATCTGCTCGGGATATTGTGCGATATATTGTGCCACATTTACAGTACAAAGAACCTTGTCACCCTGCATAAGACGGATCATTAGCGGGTCCTTGTCATCAAAGCGCAGGGTATTGAAGTCAAGCACGAAGCGATCATTCTCCTCGCCTGCGATAAACGGAAGGTCAAAAGAAGTTTCACCAGCCCGCTGTCCGGAAAGATAGAAACGTGCGGAAAGTGATTCCATTGTCAGGCGAAAACCTGCCTCCTTGTTCTGCTCAAACCAGGTCTGCGAATTGTTATCATCATCAGAAAGGACTACCGCATGGATTTTCACATGCTGGGAATAAAGGCGAACTACGTCACGGGACTCGTTCATAACTTTAGATGTAATAGCTGTTTCTCCCAGGTATAACTTTTCAAACGTACCGGATGCTCGTCCGTCCTTTTCCATTAGTTCGGGGCGGGAAACCGACGAACCTTTGTAGCTGTCCTCTTTACCGATAATCGTTTCTGTCAAAGCGTTGCCTACGGCCACCACTTTATAATCCCCTTCCGGAAGCGTGACCTCCAGTGGTGAAAGCAGCCGTTCTCTCTCCAGATGATGCTTTTCTATAAGAACTTCGCCTTTGGCATCAAAAATAAAGACATCAATACCATCCACATATTCCTGTAAATGTTCCTGATTGTCATCAGCCAGATAAGAAAAGACAATCGTGTTGCCAAGACAGCCGCTCAAATCGTCATATACCCGATCACAGGCGGTCACGAGGTATAAAGTGAGTAGCAGCCCCAGCCAAGTGGGTATGTATCTTATGTTCATACTTTATACTAATTATTATAAATCAAATGCAGATAACTTCCCCGGAAGAGATAACGTATACTTCTCCCGGGAATAATAAAAAAGGGAGGAGATAACCTTTCCCCTCCCCAAAAGTCAGGCGGATTCCGGTATTGACCTGTCAGAGCCAACACGGGAGAACCGCTCCGGCAAGTGACTATTATTCTCCTATCTGTTAAAGGATAGGGAAGACGTTCACAGCAGTCCAAGCTTGTACTTGAACACGAACAATAACATTCACATTTTCATCTTCCAAATCTTCCTGACCACCCGGTTCTGGAGTCACTCCTTCCGGAATAGTCGGATCTGTATCCACCAGGATACCCTGTCCGTTGTTCAATGTGCTAAGATTCAGATTGATCAGGTAACCACCCTTACCGGCCGGAACATCAGTCGTACCGTCTGTTGCACCTTCTGTCTTCGCATAACCGGATATAACTACAAAACGTCTGTCTACAGATACGCCTGCATCACCTGTTTTGAAAACGAAAGCGAGTTTTGGAGCATTGTTAGTCTTTCCGTAACCGGTAATTCCATTTGAGAAGAAGTTAAATGCCGCAGCTTTTTTACCTGCTCCGAAATCAAAAGCAGTTGCTGTAAAGTAGGAAGATACATCGGACAGGTCTGTCTTGCCATCAGGTTTGAATGTTCCATTGGTAAAATCATATCTGTCACCTGCATAAGTCTTGGCCCAGAACCAGTTTGCTTCTTCTTCTACTGTAAGTGCAGGAATAGAAAGTGTTCTGCTGAAACGGTTCATCAGGATACCCTGGTTTGCAGAGGTCACGTCAACAACCTGCAACCATTTGCTCAAAGCGGCTTTCTTGCTAAGGTCAGACTTACCATCCCACACTTCGTTATTGAAGCCATCGGCAGCAGCCTTAAAAGCCGTCCATGCATCAGCACTGGTTTTTCCGTTGTTTTCAGCCTTACCCAGCCATGTCTTGCACCACTGTTCCGCCTCGGCCTTTTTTCCGTCTTTCCAAGTAACTTTGATAAATTTGGTTCCAGTCACTTGGAAACGGTTCATACTGGCAGCCAAGGTGAGTTCCGCTTTCTTGACGGTACGCTTATCCTGCTGGGGATCAACGCCATAAGATTCGGCACCAACAGTGGTAAGTTCTTTGGAACCTGCATAGATCACTTCATTAATTTTAGCCTTCAACAGTTGTTTGCTAACATCAGACACGGGCTTGTTCTCAACCAATGCACCTTGAGGGTTTGCAATAACAAGAGCTTTTGTTGCGCCTTTGTCCACGTTAAGGAATTTATAACCTCCTGTCGCTTCACCAGCTCCCACGGCGGTAGATGAAGTCAACTTAGTAAAATCATCAGACCCCTTCGTAAACTCCTTCGCAAAGACAATATCATCTCCCTTTAACAAGTACACATGCAGTTTTTCAACCGTTGCCGGATCACCATTGTTGGCAGTGTTCTGCAAATCGCCCATGGCGGCACGTGTACCGGGACCGGGCAATGCTACTGACATCATCACATCAACCGGCTGATTAGCACCCTCCGGTACAACCAGATTTTCTTCATTGTTACATGCAGCAAACAACGCCAGCGAAGCCACTGCAAAATACTTCATTACTTTCATGATTTGAATTGTTTTAAATTGAAATTACTAATACAATATATAACTGAGTTACATCCGCAACCCACGATTTATTCATTTACCCTTACAGCCTTGAATGCTTTCGCACGGTTACATCCCCGAGCCGCTGCCTCTTCCAACAGTTTCTCTGCCTTCCTCCAATCACCTTTCATATCATAGGCAATTGCCATTGGGAACAGGACACGACTGTCTTCTCTTACCACTTCCAATACCTGCAACGCACCGTCCACATCCTTGCCATATTTCAACAAGGCATTGGCATAATTCAAAACCGCCACAATGTCCCCCGGAAACTGCTCGTATGCCTTCTTATATACCGGCAGAGGATTCTCCCCCCGGGAAGCATACAATCCAGCCAGCTGGTACATTTCGTACAGGCTAAGACATTCGGGCTTGGTCTCAAAAACTCCGGGGAGTTCCTCCGACGTATAAGGCCTTACATCAAAGCTGAGACTGAATGTTGTACGCCGCAGAGACGGGTAAAACTCTTCCAAAAGAATATGGTAAGTCTTATCATTATCTAACTCACGGATAGCCGACTCACGTTCCGTATCATTTGAGTTATGTTCAATGATAAAAAGGATTTTGTCCTTATTGGAAAGAGTGGAACCACTGACTGCTGCCTTAAGACCTTCCCAGTCTTCCCCAACCCCTTCGGTACGATAAACCGGTGCTTTCTTGAGGGCGGGATATTGACTGGAAATATAATTTGAAAGGGTTTGAGTCCGTCTTTGCGCAAGGGATTTGTTATAATTAAAATCTCCTTCGGGAGAAGCGTAACCTTTTATATACACATCCTTTAGCTCCGCCCCTTTAATCAATAGGTTTTCAGATACAAATTGGCCGATTCCGGCAAGCTCTTGACGGTTATCCGCAAAGGTCTTGCGAAGATCGTGTTGTGCCACGGGAAAAGTCACTTTACAATCAAAAGAATCCTTGTAGCACTTGACCAGCACCTTTTCCGGTTCGATAAAATCGTAGGCATAATCTTTCGCTCCAAAGAGTGGAATACCGGCTTGCAATGCAATACCATCGTTTTTACTCATACCACATTCGGCACAACCATATAACTTTTCATCCACAACAAGATGACCATCTGCCATCCAACTTTCAAAAGGGAAACTGCTTTTGAATGTCAAGGGTGTTTCTTTCAGCTCCTTGACGGAATGCACCTCACCATAGCCAAGCTGGTCACTCTTCACATTATGCAGGGTCTTGCGACGTTTAACAACCTTATACCTCCTTCGGCCGGAAATGCATACAGGTTCCAGTTCCACACTTTTTTTTCCATCCACTGAAACAAAACGGGGAGAAATATACATCATTTGCTGGCTTTTCAACTTTTCGACAAGCCCTATCGAAAATTCTATATCCAATTTATCCCCGTCCGCGCTTCTCTCTACACGGCTTCCGGAATAATCCCCGTGCAGACCATTAGCTGACGATAAAGTTTCCTGGGCAAAAACCAACATGGGAAACATTCCCAGGCAGCCCATAATAAAAATTTGTTTCTTATAATATTGTAACGGTTTCATGATATACTTTTTTGCATAAAAAATAAAAAATCCGGGTACGTAAGAAGACTATTTCAACATATAAATAATGGAAATCGCCGCTCTGGTGGGACCGATATAATCAGCATCCCCCTTCCCCTCCTTTTTTCCGCAGGTAGTACACTTGTACTTATCATAACGGGTATGTACATAACCGATGCCCAAGGAGGCCTCTATATTGAAACGATTGGAAACGACCCACTGATAGCCGGCACTCAGACCACCACCCCAAAAATATCCTTCATAACGGTGCTCCTTCATTTTCCCGTCTCCCTTTTGAAGAACAAAAGGTACATCAATGCCACCGATGTTCATCTGCCCTCAATGCGCGTGCAACCCTAAGAACCAGCCATTGAAAACATCACACGTCCAGTAACGTAGCTCAGGCTGTACCAACCAGTGACTAGCCTTCTTTGTTTTATACCGGGAGGAGGTAGCATCCTGCGTGTAGAAAAAGAAATTCATCCCCACTTGGGTGTCAAGCGTCCATTTCCGCCCCATTGAAAACTCAAGGGAAAGATTCGGAGTCTTCAGGGCATCATACGCCAAATTATTTTTTATTGCCACCTTCTGTGCAAAAGAATGGGTGCAAAAAAATAAAAAGAAAAGAAAAATAGTCCTCTTCATACTAAAGATTTTTATCATTATTATTAATACTCTGTTTCTCGTTTTTTTGATGTTGCAAAAGTACCACGCTGCTATCGCATTGGCATTATACAAAAAAGACAGAAATTAACAAATACATGACTATTTTAGAAAAAACGTCATTATTGTGTAAATGTATCATACTCACAGAACCCAATGTGAAGTCAAAAAAGCCGGTCAATCAAATGTAAAGTAATGCAAAATATCTATTCTATATAAGAATATAACGAAACAGATAACAAGTATCTTTACTCGTCAAAATATCTTTATCTTTTAAGATTAGATATAAATCTTCACAAGACCGCTTGCCTACACCATGTAATTTGCCCAATGCGTCAAAACCATTTTTCTTGATAAACCGCAACAGGTCCTCCAACAGATAGATATTATACCTCCTGAGGTTCCGTAAGATTCTCGGTTGTATCTCCAAATATTCCAAAGGAGTGGAAAGTTTATCCACACATTCCGCAGGTATATCATATTCTTTGAGTGGAACAAAGACTTTAAATTGTCCGCAAACAACATTGTTCCTGTGTAAAACAGCCTTATAGTTTCTATACCGGAGATGGACTGATTGAAGCCTTTGCTGTTCTTGAACCAGACTTTCCCAACAACGACTTACTTCCCTTACGCCTTCCTCATACATGAAAATTAATTCTCGTATGGAAAGATTATACCTGTAGGACAGATCGGATATATCAGTCCCTGTCATCAGGGAATAAAAAATATCCTGCCTCTTTTCATCCCTTACATACATGGACATCATTTTGACAAGATCCTTATAAAGACGGAAACAATATACCGACAAGCCATGTGCACGAAGAGAAATAAAAGTCTTTTCCTTCTTGCTTACTTTTTGAATAGAAGATTCCATATTGCTTAATATTGTATTAAAAAAGACAGGTATTTATCATACGGTCAAATTTTATCTTTTTTGCTTTCGCTCCGCAATTCTGTCGGAGTTAGCCCAAACAGTCTTTTACAATAGCAGGTGAGATGGGCGGGAGAACTAAATCCAAATTCCATGGCTATTTCCCGGAAAGCAACATCCGGATCACAGACTTTCTCACGAACAATCTCAGCCTTCCGTTCCTGCATCCATTGATAGGGGCTCTGGTTAAAACAATCTTGGAACTTGCGGTTGAAAGAGCGTTCTGACACACAACACAAACTGGCAAATTCTTTCACAGATTTCACTTTCCGATAATTTTCCAGCACAAAATCTTCAAATTTTCTTCCTACTCCGGATGTTCCTGAAAAGAAGGAAGCAAGCTCGGGCTTGGTATAAAATCCCCTCAATACAAGTATTATTTCCTGTTGTTTGAGAATATGCATATGCCTACATAATAATCCTGCATCCAGATAAATAAGCAACTGCCTTAACACGTGAAGCAGCGGTTTGCGAATTAGAAGAATACAGTTATCCCTCTCTCCCAACTTGTCACGGGAAATAGAATCAAAATACATTTTGTCACAAGCCGTTATCTGCTTATTCCAAAACAACAACAGACATTCTGCCGAGACAATACCTTCAACCCTATTTTCTTCATGCTGCGGTATAAGCAGCATATTATGCTCTAAAAGATGTATATTATGCTCCCTGCCTATATTAACGGATAGTTCTCCTTTCAAAAGAAATAAAATACAAAAACAACAACTATTATCAATCTGTCCGGATTCTTGCGCAGCCAATCTGTATTGGGTAAAACCACTGTCAATTTTAATTCCATAATTAAAACAGGAATGATGTTCCGACAAATAAAGTAATTTCATGTTATAATTTAAGTAGTTTAATTTTAAAACAACTCGCTTCGCTTACTATGTTTGTTTTTTTTAAAGACACATACTTTTAAACTACAAACAAAAACTGTAATTCTATAAACATATACTTAAAAAGGAATATATATCTGCATCCATTAACGACTCTCGCTCCCTACATGACACATATAGCCCTAACTTAGCCACAAGCAATATCGTCTTTCAATATACTTACTTCATTTTACATATCTTCCTAAGTACAAGGAACTCCCCCACCACACAAACTATTGCGATAAATGGGGAAGTCTGATGATTATAAAGCAGAACTGCTTCTATTTATTATACATCTTCTATTTTTCTATCACTTCTTATTTAGAATTAATAGTACAAATACTTACCCGGTTCCAATCCGGTTCCTCAAACATATAGCCAATTCCCTGTCCTTCAGCAACAATTCGCTCCTTTGAAATCCCATACTTATTAACCAGCATCTTTTGAACTGCCTCGGCACGCTGTCGCGCAATACGCTCATTAAGTTCTTCACTACCCTCCGGAGAAGCGTAACCCTTGATTACAACTCCTGCCTCTTTGTGGTTTCTCAAGTAAATTGCAATCCGTTCAACATTAGGTAATTGAGAATTATCAATAGTTATTCTACCTTGACGAAAAGTAATCACAGACTCTAGTGTTTTTTTACTATTGTCAATCGTATCTTTCACAATTTTCGGTTCTCGATTCTTGTATTCTTCCAAAGCCGTTTCTAAATCTGTCACTTTTTGGTTAGCATCCTGCAATACATTATCATTGCGTTCAAGTTCTGAACGAAGTTGATTTATTTGAGCATTTAATGCATCAAATTCAGACTGGTCGTAAGGTCTTACTTTAGTAAAATGGTGTTCACCATTGCTACATCTGAAATGATATACGAAGCCTGCACTAATCTCCCACACGGCACGCCCCGAATGGAAATATACAGGTTTCGTACCCATAGAATTCATATCATATACAAGAGCCGGTTTGAGAGCTAGAGTCCACGCCTTACTTTCCCCTAAATTAAAATTAAAATTTAATCCCAACTTAGTAGACATACCATTTTGATCTTCCCCCATGTTTCTACCAACATAATAATGCATCCAGCCAATACCAGCCACAGCCTCAATCTCAAAACTTCTTGGAATACCGTTATAACCTCCAAAAAGATTATTTAAATTCACCAATCCTAACAAACTTACATTTGATTCATCAAATGCTGTTTTACTTTTTGTTGTATTAAAATAACCCATTGCCTCAAAACCTAATCCAAAGGTAGGGGTTAAATGCTTGCTTACATGAACTCCAACTGCCGAACGCATGTTTTTAAAAAACGAGTGATGAGTCAATGGGGTCACGCCACCTACATTAATACCTATTGACCAATTATCCGAAAATTTGTTTCCTTCCAAAGCTGTTTGTCCACTTACATGGCAAATGGCAATACCAGATAGCAATAAGCCTGCAAAAATCTTTTTCATCATAATTCTTATTTAAATTTATTATTAGCAGAATTGGGGCTGAAATATATATCATTCCCAACATTCTACCTTTAGCTATATAGTTGACTAACTACTACTTTCATTTACAATACAAAATAAAATCACCCATTGTGAGTATATATGTTTATGTACGTCTTTCTCAGCTGCTGTAATGGGACCTACCCACGACCACGATTCTACGGTCCTCTACGTAAAGTCATATTTTTCTGTTGCTTTTCCATATTCAACAAACACTAATACGGCAAAGTGAACTAATTGTAATCAGCTATCTCATACCAAATCAAACATTGTATAACACTTTGCAAAAGAAGGCAATTCCTATCTCAATCTGTTACAAATAAACGACATTATATTTTATGCATCAGACAACTATCATTTATATAGAGGCTTCATAATTTGGAGATTCATAGTTTAGGCTATAATTCAAGCGGGAGAAATAATTACATAACATAAAGAACCTATTTCAGCATATCTCCCCCTTCTTAGAAACACGTTTTCCAGAAGTGATATTCATTCATTGATTTTATTATTATCCAACAACACAACACGCACCCAGTCAACCCACATTTCTCCCGGCAAATCTTCATCATGGATTTCTCCCGGCCATGTCATCATACCATTCAATTCACCTCCCAATGAAAAATTTAGAATTATATTGAAGGGATATTCACAAAATGGATACTGTAGTTTCTCCTTATCCAAATGTTGGTTCTCATATTTCCAAGTCTCTTTGCCGTCGACATAAAATATTAATTCCTTTTCAGTCCGCTGCACTGCATATACATGATCTTTAGTTACATCAAAATTCTTATCAGGCTCCTTGTTCGTTACTCCTGCAGAACCATTTTCACCATTTATATAAAAAGTATGTACCGTTTGAAAGATCTGCTTAGGACTCCCTTGTACCCATTCCATAAGATCTATTTCTCCCCCTCTGGGCCATTCCGGTGCTCCTATAGGCATTTGCCAGATAGCAGGAAAACCTCCACGAACCAATTTGGTTAATCTGGCCTTAACTTCCAAACGTGTACCACAGGGAAAACCTATCTTGGAAAACACCCCGCCATTTTTATAAGTCCCGTTGTCCTTACAGGCCCTCAACTTCAAATAGCCTTCCTCCACCTTTACATTTTCGTAACCATCCACACCCCTAAAATACTGTGACCAGGCGTTGTTGGCATACGTACAAAGTTTCCAGATTGCTGTGTCGGGCACAACACATTTCGCATCAAAATCATCAACAAATAAAATGTTTTCAAGTGTATCCGATCCGATTTGCTCCTTTTCTTCTGCGCATACATAAGTAACAGTCCCACCTATAGCAAACAATAAATAGCACAAAATTGATCTCATATGATTATAAATTAAAAAGATTAAAAAACCATTCTTTCTTCAAAAACAATATTACCTCATCGAAAGAAGAGTTGTCACCACAAGAGTGCTGACAACTCCCTTCGACAGGCACTGTCACCTCAAAAACAAACTTTTACACCATAAATATTATTCTAAATCATAGAGTACATTCAGGACCCTATAAATCTATTTTACAAAAGACTATTTCCACTGATATACCCGCACATAATCAACTTGCATGGTAAAAGGCAAATGTTTCTCATTTATAGGACCAGCCATTCCCTTTCCACCTGCAACATTCAATATCAAGAAGAAAGGAATATCAAAGGGCCATTGTACTGCGCCCAAACCTTTGTTATAATAGGTTGCGCAAACTTCTCCATTTACCATAAAATCAATTTTCTTATCGTTCCATTCTATTCCCCATATATTCCATTCACCCTGCTTGAATTTAGACCCTGAATGACCAAAAGGATATGTCTTTTGCTCCGTACCAGTAGTATGTACCGTTTGTACAGCAACATCTAAATCTTTTATATGCTCCATTATATCTATTTCACCACTTGCAGGCCATCCTCCGTATTCTGAACTGGCAGGCATCATCCATATAGCCGGCCACGAACCATTCCCCGATGAAAACTTAGCTTTAATCTCTACTTTACCATAAGTAAAATCAAACTTTCCACTATCAGTGCGTATACTTCCAGATTTATATCCGCGGGGATCTGTTTCATCCTTCATAAACTTGAGATTCAACAAACCATCTTCACACCAAACAACGGATGTATCATTCGGCTTATAATAATAGGCATGAGCAACATCTCCCCTGGGAGTATAATTCCACTTCTTGGAGTCAACGGCCCCATCGATATTAAATTCATCTGAAAAAATCAGAACCCACGATTTATCCACTCTTTCAACGGAATCTTCTTTCTCTGGTCGCAGCACATCAATGGAACTGTCAGAAAAGTCGTTTGAACATCCGAAAAATAAAACTGCTAATAAGGGTATTATACTTTTTTTCATAACTCAACTTCGTATTATTTTATATTATCTTTATACTACCATAAACAGATATAAAAGTATATCTAGCCGGAATACGAAACTCCTCCCTTCCAACCGGACATATTCTCGTCATATCTTCTTCTATTCATAACCAGGAGTCTGCTCCAATGCCGAATCATTATCAAGTATATTCTGATCCAACGGCCATAAAACTTTATATGCCTCAGTCTTCTGATCAAGAATAGCAACTTTATTATCAATATCACCTTCTATACAGAACACTAATGGAATACCGTCCTTTGCATTCTTCATGCGGCACAAATCCCACCAACGTTGTCCTTCCTGTACAAACTCCTTATCCTTTTCATGTAAAATAGCTAATTCATTAGTTAGAAAATCAGATGCCTTATATATATGTGAACCTGCCTCAGACTTATACGCCCTATTTCTGACTAAATTTATATATTTCTCAACATTTGCATTATCACTCTCCATATTAGCAATCTCGGCTAATGCTAGATATACCCAGGATAAACGGTAAAGAATAAGATCACCATCATAGACTCTATTTCCCTGAGCATTGAGAGAGCCCAAATTTTTACATACATGAGTACCATATACATACAATTCTCCACTTTCCTTTTTCCGATATGAAGGCATAAATGTGGCGTCACAACGAGTATCACCTTTTTCAAAACTATTATAAAGCGAAAGTTTATACTCATATTTCTGTTGACCATTATTCTGTATATCAAGCGCATCATCCCATGGCGTTCCATTTTCTCTAAAACTATCTTTATTAGTCGTCCCGGAAACAAGAGAATAGGTATATCCACGAGAAAGGGAGTTTTCTGCTTCACCCTCCATATAAGACACAGCCATTATCACCTCACTATTACCTTTGTTATCAGCACTGAATATACGTTTAAAATCTTGTTGCAATTGAAGTCCATAGTTACCCTCTACATCTTTCAAGTACTTCTTGGCCTTTGACAAATCCGATTCGGTAGCTTTGTTATCACCAATAGTTACTTTGGAATTCCATAAATATACCTCTCCAGCCAAACATTCTGTGGCCGCCTTTGACCAATACACCTTGGTACCATGTCCATATGAATTAAAATCAGAATTCTCTCCAAAATATTGTAGGGAGGTTTCCAAATCCTTTTTAATCTGTGATATAACTTCACTTGGTTTAGCTCTCCCCAAATAAAGTTTATTCGGATCAAGCACTCCATCGATAACTTCCACGCCAAGACGAATTGGTACCCCACCATAGACTCTATAAAGATCAAAATAGTAAAAGGCACGAAGGCCATACGCCTGTCCAAGATAATAATTCTTTTTAGCTTCCGGAATGAAATTAGCATCAGTTACACGAGCTATAAAAAGATTGATATTGGTTATACAGCCATAAATATTTCCAAACTTGGTAACTCCGGGAGTCTCCTTAGACAGATTTTGTAAACGGATTTCCCCACTAGAGATAGCCAGACCATCTGCACTTGTGCCATCCTTATAATGTCCGCCCCTTAATTCGCCAAAAGTGATAATATGCTGTTCCGCCATATCTCGCAATTGTTTATGAAGACCGTCAATATATGCACTGACTTGGGATTCTGTTTTCCAATAGCTGGTACTTCCATAATTATCTATCGGGGCGAGATCCAGCATATCCCCACATGATGTAGCCACTATAGCAGCTATATTCAACACCATAATATGTATAAATTTTAAATTTCTCATCTCACTTCGAATTATTAAAATGTAACATTAACGCCAAATATAACGGTACGTGGCAAGGGATATCCTGACGAAATCTCCGGGCTTACCGTCCTGGCAGAAGTTAAATAGCCCAAATTCTGTCCCGTTATTGAGAATTGCAGTTTCTGCATATATAGTCTTTTAGACAATTCTTGAGGAAGAGTATATGACAAAGACAATTCTCTAATCCCTAAATAGTTACCCTTAGAGGCAAATAGAGTTGAGGTACGATAGTAATTGGCAGCTCCCACCTGATCAGCAAATACGTAACGGGGATATTTTGCGTTTGGATTACTTTCGCTCCATGTATTAAAAACATCCTTTGTCGTATTGTAAGCCCCCTGCATACATCCTAAAAACCAAGGAGTCTTATCATCATAAACCCAATAATCAAGCGCAAAGTCAAAACGGGCATACAAACTAAGTCCCTTCCAAGACATTGTGGTATTAAAACCACCATACCAACGAGGAGTAGTATTTCCTATTACAACCTGATCATACTGGTCAATCACCCCATCTCCATTTACATCCTTCCATTTCACATCTCCGGGTTTTAACTCTATGCCTTTTGCCCGCTCATTATCAGAAAGTTTATTCCAAGCTTCAGTGCCATATTGATATTTACCTTGAATATTCCCCGAGGTCACAACCAAATTTCCCGGAATATCATCAACACTTCTGTAAATACCCTCGGCCTGGTAACCGACAAGTATCCCATACTCCATTCCCTCCTGAAAACCTCCGACATACACCTTCTCATCTTCCAACTTACCTGTACCCGGATTTACAACCTTCCGACCGGTATACACTTGCTGTCCATTCTGTCTGTTTCGTACCTGCCCGTTATCAGGAAGGGCTATAATCTTATTCTTATTATAAGTTATATTAAAAGAAGCATCCCAAGTAAAATCGTTGACATCCAACACCTTACCAGAGAGTTGTAATTCGATTCCGCTATTACGTAATTTTCCATTATTGTTCTTAACAGAAGAGAATCCCGTGGTCGAAGGCAGGGTGAAGTCTGCATACTTATCAGATGTCAAACGATTGTAGTAATCGATATCCAAATTCAAGCGTCCTCCCAAGAGTCCTACATTCAAGCCTATATCAAAACTGGCCGTCTTTTCCCAACGCAAAGAAGGATTAGGCAAAGTACCTATCAGAAAACCATTGTTGCCATGGTATTTATTAGAATTATATGAACCTTGAAGAGTATATGGACCGATTCCGCTGGCATTACCGTTCAAACCGTAACTAGCCCTCAGCTTTCCATAATAGAGGAAAGGAAGTGATTCCTTAACAAAATCCTCTTTCGTAAAAACCCAGCCACCGGAAACTCCCGGAAAAAATCCCCACCGATTCTTACCCAGCAAAGAAGAATAACCGTCATAACGAAATACCCCGGAGAACAAATATTTACCCTCATAGTCGTAGTTCAAGCGTCCAAAATAAGAAAGAATACGGTAACGACTATGATTCGAATCTATCTGACGTTTACCCTCACCTGCATCGGTCAGACCTAAATCTTTAAAATCGTCGGTAGCAGCACCAGAACCGGATGCAGAGAAACCGTTATTATACTGATCATAAAATTCACTACCAAACATAATATTCAAATTATGAACAGCAGAAAATACAGTCGTATAATCTAGAACAGCATTATAGGTCTGAGAGAACTGACGAGAATAGCTTGCACTAGTTGAACGAGTTCGATTCCATTGTCCCGGAACCATCTCATAGTCCTTGCGCATACTTTCTTGTACAGTATGAAAATAATACCAACTGGCAGAAGCCCTCAAGACCAATCCCTTGAATAAATTAGCTTCTAATGACTGCATAAGGGTAAACTTTGTCCGTTCATTATCCTGATCGTAACTTTTTGCAACATAAGTCTGATTACCGTCCCCGGGACTAGGACCCAATGTCGGATTACCATCCTCGTCTTCAAAACGGACAGTAGGAGGAGTACTCATCACCCGACCAAAATAATCACTTTCCGTCCCCCAGGCGTTGTTTAACCATACATAATTAGCCCGGCTGAAAGTCGCATTGGAAGTCGTTTTCAACCAATCTGCAATTTTGTACGAACCGTTGAATGTGAAATTATAACGTTTATATTCGGTAGTGATAGGGGCTCCGGGGGAGTCGTTATAACCCAAACTTGCATAATAAGTTCCTTTATCATTCCCCCCCGACATACTAACCGTATAATCCTGTGTCACTACCGGATTACGAAGATTATATTCCTCCGGTTTTGTCCCTTTATAAATGATTGTTTTAGAAGGGTCCAAAGGATCCAGCATTTCTCGCCAGCCCATATCCAAAAGATAGGCATTTTCATCCGTTTTCCCCATAATATTCCACACCATATTCGCACCGAGCTTATTACCCGTACCAAAAGGCGTAGAACCTGTAAGATTTGCCGTAGCTGCCCACGGGGTATTTTTATAGGCTGTACGAAGGACTGTAATATAGTCTTCCGCGCCCAAAAAGTCGTAGGGATTATTAACATAACCGAGACCTATATTTGCTCTGAAATTAATTTCCCGATGTCCTGCCCGGCCAGATTTTGTTGTAATTAAAATGACACCATTACTTGCACGGGCACCGTATATGGCCGTAGCCCCAGCATCCTTCAGAACATCCATAGATGCAATATCCTGAGGATTGATATCATCAAAATTATCACGAAGCTGTCCGTCCACTATCACCAGGGGTCCTCCCGAACCATCAAATTCCGTTCCACCACGTAATATAACTTTAGGAGATGAAGTAGGATTTCCCGAAGTGAGAGAAACCTTTAAACCGGGAACAGAACCCGACAGTGCCTGAGAGGGATTTGTATATATACCCTTCTCTAATATCTGGGGACTGACAGTCGATATAGAATTCGTCAGTTTTGCCCGTGAAACTTTTCCGCCATAACCGGTCACAACAACTTCCTGCAAAAGCTCACTGTCTTCTTTTAAGATTATCTTAAAATTCATTTTTCCTTGCACACTCAAAGTCTGGGAAGAAAAACCTATGAATGAAACCTGTATACTGGCATTATCAGAAACCGAGAGTGTAAAATTACCATCAACGTCAGAAACAGTGCCATTTGTTGTTCCAACTTCCACAATACTGGCACCAATGACCGCCTCACCCGCAGTATCCGTTATTATGCCCGTAATACTTTTCTTCTGTGCCACAACTACAATCGAACACAGAAGAAAAACAAATAAAATAAAACTCTTTTTCATACTCTTTTATGTTTTTCATGTTTAAAACACCTATCAACAAGAGGCGTTCAAATACCATATATCCACTCCAAAAACATCACAAATTACGGAGGTATAAACAAAGGAATAAAGAAAATCATATTTAATAAATTAGGGGTTATTATTTACAAGCGCAAAGAAAGAACTCATAAAACTAAACATAGTCAGAAAGCATTTAAAAAAAGTCATATATCATCCAATACTGCATTTTTTTATCAAAAACAGAATAATTAATAAACATTTTATGTATATACGTTGTTAAATAGAAAAAATCAGCTTTAAACAACACGAAAAGATAAAAATGTACAGGTTATTTGGTATATTCGCAATATTAACACTACTTTGCATATCATCTACATCAGGTCATGACATAAATTACCAGTTTACGTCTATTTCCGTAGCGGAAGGATTGTCTCAATCTACCGCCCAATCCATACTTTTAGATAAGAAAGGGAAATTATGGATAGGAACAAAAAATGGTCTGAATTCTTATACGGGACAAAATCTGAAAATATTCAAAAGCCACCCCAACGACAGATATTCCTTACCAAGCAATCACATTATACATTTAACCCAAGATTCCCTTAACGACATATGGATATCTACCAGACAAGGTATGGTTAGATATGATGAGACACACGGGAATTTTATTCCCTTCAATCATGATATCATCTATTCTTCCTTATGCATAAATGGAGGAGTACTTTTCGGAAGTGAGAATCGAATATACAAATATGATTACCAAAAACGCTCTTTTAAAGCAGTATGCATCACCCCCAAAGGTGCTACGGACAGTGACATTACCAAATATAGGGTACAAAGAATTATAGCAGTTTCCCCAAAGGAGGTGCTAATCGTCACCAGAAGGGATGGAATATATATATTGAATTACCCCAATATGCAATTAAAGCGTTTTTTCTCTTGTCCAAACAATATTTTACAAGGAGCATGTCTGGCTTCAAACGGATACATATATTTATCTTTTTGGGGACAAGGCCTGTTTTGTTATGAGAAAACAGGAAAACTTATAAAACAATATACGAGCAACAACTCCGGATTGACAAACAATTATGTATTGGATATAATAGAAAAGAAAGGATATCTATGGTTAGCAACTGATGGCGGAGGAATAAATCGACTGGAACTACGCAATGAAAAATTCTCTAACCTCTATCATATTGCCGGAGATGAAAATTCACTCCCTGTCAATTCTATTACTGTATTATATAAGGATAGCAACGAATGTTTATGGGCGGGAAGTGTTAGAGGAGGAGTTTTCAATATCAAAGAAAGTTACATACGTACTTATAAAGACTGTCCTTTAGGATATAATAATGGATTGAGCGAAAAATCTGTGACGAGTTTTTACGAGGAAGCTAATGGAAAGTTATGGATTGGTACGGACGGAGGCGGAATAAACTTGTATGATCCTCAAACGGGAAACTTCAAGCACTTCTCGTCTACCTATGGGGATAAAGTGATTTCCATAGCCCCAGTATCAGAAAAAGAACTAATGGTATCTGTTTACACAAAGGGACTTTTCCTGTTTGAAAAAAACACAGGTATTTATCGACCGTTTGTGATAATAAACGACAGTATTAACTTCAGGCAGTGCTTTTACGGATATCTTCCACGCGCTCACCGAGTGACAGAAAACAAAATATATATACTTAGTAAGGAGCTATGGGTATATAATATAAATAATAAAAAATTCTCTCCAATCAAAAATGATAACAATTATCAATTACAAGCCTCGGTCATAGCCTACTGCGACAAAAAGATATCCTTGGCAATGAATGGAAACAAAGTATTCCGAATCATTAACAAGAATGACAGCATTGATCTTCTTTTTCAATTGGACGAGAAAGAAGTTATCAGTGCGATTGATTACGACGGAATAAATAAGATATGGGTAGGAACAACAACAGGAATGGGATATTATGATATAAAAGAGAAAAGATATTTTAAAATCAGGTCACAGTTATTCAATGATATTACCGCCCTCCGTTATGAGCCTTCTTCAGAAAGGATATGGATCTGTGCACAAAACCAACTATTTTCTTACTGCATAAAAGAAAACAGATTTATTCAATGGAACAGAAGCGACGGATTTTATCCCAATGAAATAATATTTACTTATCAACAACGGGCTGAAAAAAACAGCCGATATCTTTACTTTGGTGGCATAGAAGGACTGGTCCGAATAAACACAGACATCCCAGAGCCTAATGAACCAGATCCGGAAATAGCACTTTACAGCATAGAACTTAACGGGCAACCGTATACATCCGGTATAGACACCCAAAATATAAAAGTTCCATGGGAACATAATGCACTCGCCCTACGGGTATATATTAAAAATAAAGATATTTTCCAACGAGTTCCATTCCGATATATCATAAAAGGAAATGTTAATAAGATAATCGAATCATATAATCCGATATTGGATCTTTCCAACCTATCTACCGGTAAATACCGCATCGAAGTAGCATGTATGACAAAAGACGGAAATTATACCACTCCTATCCTTCTCACAAATGTCCATATTACCCCACCATGGTATAAAACAGACTGGTTTATAATATTATGTTGTATTAGCCTTATAGGAGGGGGTATTGCAGGAATATTCATTTTTAATATAAAAAAGGAAGCAAGAATACAAAAGAGACTAAAAGAATACAGACAATATCTGAATGAAAAGAGGATAGATTTCCTCATTCACATAAATCACGAATTACGTACTCCCTTAACATTGATTTATGCCCCACTAAAACGTCTCATGGACAAAAGTGAGATGCAAGGATTACCTCAGCATCTGATACCACAATTACAACTACTATTCAACCAAGCACAACATATGAGGGAAATAGTAGATATGGTGTTGGACTGAAGCAGTTTGGAGGCAGACTATAATAAATTGAAAATACAAAAAACTCAATTGAACGAATGGGTAACCGAGGTTATCAAAGACTATATGAATGAGGCAAAAGAAAAAGAGATATGCATACAATTACAAATAGATCCCAACATAGAGGAGGTATGGTTTGACAAACAAAAGTGTCAAACAGTACTATCAAACTTACTGATGAATGCACTAAAATTCAGTAAGGCAAACAGCAATATAACAGTAAGCACGCAACGTCTTGAAAACACAGTCAGAATATCTGTTATAGACGAAGGAAGCGGTATAGAAGATTCGGATATGGCAAATCTCTTCACTAAATTCCACAAAGGTAATCACAAAGAGAGAGGAAGTGGATTCGGATTATATTATGCCAAAACAATAATGGAAATGCACGGGGGGCTTATAAGGGCCTATAATAATACAAACAAAGGAGCTACATTCTATTTGGAGCTGCCATTGCTCAATACAAATAAAAAAGAAGAATCCGCCTATTTACAGCAAAAAGACTCTCCTCTCCCTTCCAGCATCCAAGATACACATTTCGATTGTACCGGAAAGACTGTGCTTATTGTAGAGGACGAAAAGGAGTTAAGGGAATATCTCATAAGTTCTTTAACTGAGTTCTTTAAGAAAGTTTATGCGGCAGACAATGCAGTCTCTGCCTTAGAAATCTGTCAGAAGAAACAGCCTTCTATTATTATTAGTGACGTGATGATGCCGCAAATGGATGGTTTTGAATTATGCCGTCAGATAAAAAACAACATCCAGATAAGCCATATCCCTGTAATACTGTTAACAGCACGTTATGACCAGACAGGGATAACAACCGGATATAAATCCGGAGCTGATGCTTACATCCCCAAACCATTTGATCTAGACTCTCTAAAGATCGTCATCGGAAATATTTTAAAAAATAGAGAGAAAATACACAATCAATACATATCTATCAACCAGTCGACTTCTCTCCAGACTTTAACAAACAGTAAAGCAGATGAGGATTTCATGACAAAAATAAATATAATTATACATGAAAACCTATCTGACGAGGAATTCTCCGTCCAGCAATTGGCAGATCTCATGACAATTAGCCGTTCTTCTTTATACAACAAGATAAAAATTATAACAGGTTTGGGAGTCAATGACTATATAAACAGATTACGTATCGAAAAAGCGATCTCACTGCTTACCAATACAAATTTAAACATAAATGAAATAAGCAGTGAAGTGGGTTTTACTTATCCCCGATATTTTAGTTCAACATTCAAACAAATGAAAGGAATGACTCCCAAACAATTTAGAGAGGAGAATCGTATGAAATAAGTAGGAAGTTCCTGGGAAACATAACAAGTATGAACGGGTGGATACAAAGATATAATTTCCTTCTTAATAAAAAATAAATGTCGGAACCGTGCAATGGGAATCATACGCAATTGCCTATATTTGCGCTATTGAACAACAAATACAGGTATAATTATGGAACACAAAGCTGATAAGGACTATGTGGCTATCATTTCACTCCGGAAGTTACCTCAATACTCAAAAAGATCTATTGCTTATTTCCAAAGCAGAGGGACGGATAATAACTCTAAGAATGACCTGCTACCATGTCAATAGAAATAAAATATTTTAAAGATAGAAAAGAGTGGCGAAAAAGGATATAATTGCCAGATTGAAAGAAGATAAAACTGTATGGAACAATTATCAACTTTTTTCCGACACATATAAACGCATCCGAATTGCCTACATTGAAGCAGCAAGGAAACGGCCTGAAGAATTTGAAAAGCGATTAAACAACTTTATCAATAAAACGAGAGAAAATAAAAGAATAACAGGATTCGGCGGGATTGAAAAATACTATTAATCCCTATAAAATACCTGACTCAAAATAAAAAACAATTCCTCTTTGATACCGCCCCCTAAAATGTGCAGAAAACCGAATTGAACAAATAGGACACTCACTCTATCCTTACCAAATGATAAAGTGTCCCCCGATAAGACTTTCGGGAAGGAATACTCAGCTTTTGAAGCGTGCATCCGAATTGTGCCACCTTATTGATAGCTAACCTGTCACGTGTCTTTGTCTGCAAATAGTTCAATATCTGCATGGAAGTCATCCACTTCCCTTCTTCCGCTTCCTCATCCAACGGACTAGGATAACAATGAAATAACTGTTCCAACGGACTCAATAAGTTCGCGCAAAGTCATAATGTGTCCCGATTTTGTTTCCGTTTTCATTTTGTCGAACAATGTGCCTGCCTCACAAACACTGAGAGTTTCTTTTCCACTCCCGCTATCTTGCCTGATAAAAGTAATATTCATTCTATTTTTGTCTATTTTCTACAATCGGAATTTATTGTTTTAATTCTTGTAAAGATACGCTATAAGCTTCCGGAAAGCAGGCATTTCTCCTGATTAATATCCGCATTTTATTTGTATTACACTCAGATTTGATGTATCTTTGCTTAATAGTTACCAGAAGCTCACTAGTGTGAACAAATAAGCTATCAGTTGTAAACAAAAACGTTAACAAGTGTAAGCAATCTTATTCACAGCAGTGAGCCCCTGAGAAGCATTAAGGCTTAACAAAACAAACTCTAAGCATTAACGTATAACTACCTAAGAGAATACATAACAAGAACGGTTACTTTAAAACAAAACATGAAACTATGGCAATATTATTTGACTGGTATGAAAACCCGAAGCCTTCGGACAAAGAACAAGGAGAAAAGACACTGCACCCACGTCTAAAATATAACGGTTCGATAGGAACCGACGTATTGAGCCGACGCATTCAAGAACGTTGTTCGCTGACAGAAACGGACGTCACAGCTGTACTCGACGCCCTTTCGCATATCATGGGACAGGAATTGGCAAACGGACGGCAAGTACATCTGGACGGTATCGGTTATTTTCGCCCTTGCCTGACCAGTACGGAACCCGTAACGATAGATACCAAACGAAAGGCTACCAAAGTAAAATTGAAAGCGATCCAGTTTCGTGCCGATCAGACATTGAAAAATGAATTTGGGATACTGAAAGTAAAAAGTCTCAAAGGCGGGCTCGACTTCTCCCAACTGACGAACGAAGAAATAGACCGGAAACTGACGAAATACTTCCAAACACACCCATTCATGCGGAGATGTGACTTCCAAGACCTCTGCAGAATGACAAGAAGCACGGCAATGCGACATATCCGGCGGCTACGTGACGAAGGAAAACTGAAAAATGAGGGTGGAGTGATGCAACCGATTTATGTACCAGGAAACGGTTATTATACTAATAATAAACATGTTACATATTAAATAGTGGGAATTAGTAACCTGAGGGGAATTTTTACCCTCAGGTTACTCCAACTTAACTCTCATAGCCGCAAACAACGATGTATAAAGGGATTGAAGCTATCTATGAGAGTATGAGAGTAAAATCATCACTAACATCTATTGTATGCATTTTCTTTCACCGCTATTGTTCCATACAACATGGTTGACGGACAATGCTTACATACATCCCCTAACCCCGCATTCAACATTTTCCAGCATTCGGCGTTTTCCGGCACTTGTCCGGCTTCTTCCCCGAAAAGCTTGTTTGTAAAGATCACCTTCATCGTGTCATAATCGCTCACGAAGATATTGGCATTGATATTCCAGTACCGATTGTGACGCCGGGCAGAATGTTGGAGTTTCCTCCAACCCACACATTGTTGCCCAATGTCACAGGAGAAGTAAAAAGATTTCCAGAACTGAAAAGAAATAAGATTGCCCGTAAAACAATATTTTACCGGCAAACGTTTTCTTTATAGTATTTTTTTAAGTTATTTTGCGCAACAGATATCACGAAATCATCAAATTATGGATTGGATTGGCCTTGATTTAACATTCCCTATTACCGACCCTACATGGATATTTCTCCTTGTACTTCTCATTATACTGTTTGCCCCTATTTTATTGAACAAGTTGCGCATCCCGCATATCATCGGTATGATTCTGGCGGGACTGGCTGTGGGTGAACATGGATTCAACATTCTGGCACGCGACAGCAGTTTCGAATTATTCGGAAAAGTGGGACTGTATTATATCATGTTCCTGGCCGGTCTGGAAATGAACATGGGAGATTTCAAAGAGACACGGAACAAGGCGTTAGTCCTGGGGCTGCTCGCTTTTATTGTACCTATCGGAATCGGATTCGTTGCCAATGTGTCTTATCTGAAATATGGTATAATTACATCCGTACTGCTAGCCAGTATGTATGCCTCACATACCCTGGTGGCTTACCCCATTGTCACCCGTTTCGGGGTGTCACGTCATCGTAGCGTAAGCATTGCGGTAGGAGGAACGGCAGTGACGGACACACTCACATTATTGGTGTTGGCTGTCATAGGCGGTTTGTTCAAAGGAGAGACCGGTGGTTTCTTCTGGTTATGGCTGGTAGTAAAAGTGATTTTCCTGGGTGGACTAATTATCTATTTCTTCCCGCGTATCGGCCGCTGGTTCTTTCACCGCTACAATGACCATGTGATGCAGTTCATTTTCGTCCTTGCCATGGTCTTTCTTGGAGCAGGACTCATGGAGTTCGTAGGAATGGAAGGAATTTTGGGGGCTTTCCTCGCAGGATTGGTACTGAACCGACTCATTCCACACGTTTCTCCGTTGATGAATCATCTGGAGTTCGTCGGGAATGCGCTTTTCATTCCTTACTTTCTTATCGGAGTGGGAATGTTGATCAACCTGCGTGTTATCTTCGGACACGGAGATGCCCTGAAGGTGGCCGCCGTAATGATTGTAATGGCACTGACGGGCAAGTGGATTGCCTGCTGGCTCACGCAAAAGATATACAGGATGTCCGTTCTCGAACGAAACATGATGTACGGATTGAGTAATGCACAGGCGGACGCTACATTGGCGGCGGTATTGGTCGGATATAATATTATCCTGCCCAGCGGCGAACGTCTGTTGAATGATGATGTACTGAATGGGACGGTTCTGCTGATCCTCGTTACTTGCGTAGTCAGTTCCCTGATAACCGAACGGGCGGCCAAGAAGCTGGCCATGGATGATTCGGAAACGGGAAAAGAGTCTTCGACGGAAACTGAAAAGATTTTGGTATCTCTTGCCAATCCAGACACCATTGAAGACATGATGAACCTTTCTTTAGTGATACGTGATACGAAACTAAAGGACAATCTTCTGGCACTGCACGTTATCAACGACGACAGCACTTCCGATAACCTGAGAATGCGAAGTAAACGCTACTTGGAAAAAGCGGGCATGACAACAACAGCAGCCAATGTTTCGCTGAAACAGCTGACCCGCTATGACTTGAATATTGCTTCCGGCATCATCCACTCTGTGAAAGAGAATGAAGTAACGAGTATCATCACCGGGCTGCACCGCAAAGCGAATATCACTGATTCATATTTCGGAATGCTTGCCGGAAACCTGCTGAAAGGATTAAATTGCGAGATTATTATCTCCAAATTCCTGATACCGGTCAATACGATAAAGCGAATCGTTATTGCCGTCCCTCCGAAAGCGGAATATGAATCCGGCTTTCCACGTTGGTTGGAGCATTTCTGCCGAATGGGAAGCACGCTCGGATGTCGTGTGCATTCCTTTGCAAACGAACAGACAACCGCCCGCCTGCAAACGTGGATAAAGAAAAGACATAAACAGGTACTGACGGATTTCTCTCTTTTAGAGGACTGGAACGATTTACTGGTACTGACAGGGCAAGTAAGCTACGACCATCTGTTAGTCATTATCAGCGCCCGTCCCGGAACGATTTCTTATGACAACTCGTTTGAGAAATTGCCGAGACAATTAGGAAAATATTTCTCTAATAATAGCCTGATTGTGTTATATCCCAATCAATCGGGTGAACCACTGGACAGTTCTTTCTTCTCCAAGCTATACACCGATACTGAAACCCGACACTATGAGAAAGTGGGCAAATGGGTTTACAAATGGTTCAAAAAGAGTTGATAAGCGGTATATTCCGACCACAAATATATGCCATTTGAAGAACAAGGCTATTATTGTAATCTAATTTATAGTTTGACTACAATAACAGCCTTATACCATCAGTCTTGCACCATTAATTTTGTATAATATCACCCACTAAAAGAATATAGCCGAGATAGGTATTAAACTCATTGAAATATTCAGTTTCCTTTATTCGCTTCGGATTCATCTTGTAGATTTCCGCCTTCTCAAAACGTCTATTGTCCGGACGAATAATAATTGTATGTTCTTCTTCATTCAAGGACTCAAACAGACAATAATTAGTACGATTACGATCTCCGCAATATTTATCAAACCTACGGATATAGGAAGGATCATTCTGATCTATCTCTACTGTCATTCCTCCGGATGAAGGTCCGATTAAGTCAAACACCCCAACTCGAATTCCCTTAAAATGCACTTTCACAAAATCTTCCGAATCCGAGGATTCCAGAACAACCGGCAATGCTTTTTGGTCTCCCTGAAAATTTGAAAAGGCTTTATCATCTTTCGAGAGTAGTTTCCAACCTTCGGAATGTTCAAACTCTGTTACGGGAATCATTTTAGCTTTCTCATAATTACCCGGATACAACGGAGCTTTCAATGCATGTGCCTTTTCCTGCGCCTTGTTCATTTGTAACAGGGAACGGCTCAGTGTCTTTGTATATATAGGATGTCCGCCATCATAAGTAGGATGTGTCCCATCATTCGTAAACACAATCTTACCACTATACTCCTTTTTTGAATCTCCTTTAAAAACCAACTTATCCTCATTCAACAATTCCAGAACATCATCGGCAAAATTAACAGACGGAATATCATAATAGTCTGCTACTGTCTCCATATACCGCACAGAACGGTAATTCTTTCCTGCTTTCAAGTCATCCAACATTGGTTCATTTAGCGTATAGAGAAAACATATATCCGTATGCGGATTATGATGCCAGATCTTACGCACAATTCCTTCCATGGAATGAGCGATCACCAAGGAGTCAGTTTTGGCATCATTCACAGCAAATTCGACAAATACCAAATCCGGATGATACTGCAACACGTCCCGTTCTGTACGGAACACACCCAAATCGGATCCGGTCCCACCAATTCCGGAATTTATTGACGTAAACTGTACATTACTATATTGTTGCTTGAGCCAATCAGTAATTTGCACTCTATATCCTTGATGATTTGTTATACTTCCACCCAAAAAAACGACAGATACGGGTTCATTCTTTTGTATCTTATAATTAAAATTAGGAAGTCCTGCACGCATCTGTAACCCTACAGAGTCTTCTGTTGTAGTACAACTCAAACAAAACCCGATAAGACAAGCTATAATTCCACTAAATAAAAATTTCTTCATAAGTATAATGATTAAAATGTAAACAGTTTATGCTCCAAGTTGACCGGTGACTTACCTTTGAACGGAAGCTGTCCCAACAATATCCGTAATAAAGCAGAATGAGTGGAAGCATCATTCGAATAAGTATTTATATAAGTCTTGACACGTTCAAAATATTCATTTCCAATGTAAGGACTACCTAATGAAATAACAATCACTTTACTTTTGTCCATAGAATTGGCAGCCCATACGGACTGAGCCTCATCGTCCCATAATTGGAGCGGGCCAAATGGAGTATGAGTATTCCGTGCTACCAGAAAGATTACTTTATCATACACTTCAGTCGCATTATCCTGCCAACCTTGATCTTCATAAAGTATATTACGGCGGAAATCAACCTCAAAACCATTCTTCACAAACTCATCCCGCAAATTCTGTAATCGCTTAAAATCACGGTCGTTACCTTTATGAGCTACGGGAGTTACAGCCACCAATAACAGCTTTTTATCTTTTTCCAAAGAAAGTGGTAACTTATGATCTTCATCCCGTACTAAAGTTATGGAACGCTCTGTTATCTCTTTGGCAGCTTCCCGTATTTCAGCTTTTTCTTCTGCTGAGACAGGACGTATCAACTCCCTGTTTTTATTTAATAACCCAAAACGTTCTTTCATTGCCCAAACACGGCGAACAGCATCGTCCAACCGTTCCATTGGAATTTCACCACGTTGAATCCGTACTTCTACCGTATCCATGTATTCGTAAGAAGGCCACAACAATATATCTACCCCAGCTAAAAAGCTGGCTACTTGCCCTTCCAAATCATTTTTATACCAGCCCCGGAAACCTGCCATTGTCATCGCGTCCGATACCACAACCCCGTTAAAATGCATTTCTTTTTTCAATAACCCAGTTAATAGCTCATGGGATAAAGTTGCCGGAGGCAGATAATCATTTATCTTTTCTTTCTGATAGAAAGGGAAAGTTATATGTCCGGGCATGATACATGCAACTCCTTTTTTAATCAACTCGGCAAACACTTTTCCATGATATTGCTTCCACATTTCTTCGGACAAGGAATTGACAGTTGTCATCAAATGCTGATCACGATAATCAACCCCATCTCCCGGAAAATGTTTGATTGTAGCGGCAACAGAGTTATCTTGCAACCCCTTTATCTGTTCGGACAACAAACAAACCGCTTTTTCCGGATTATCCGAAACTGAACGTGTATTTACAATAGGATTCAATGGATTCATATTTAAATCTGCAACAGGATGTAACACCCAGTTTATACCCAACGAACGACATTCTAATGCTACACTTTTACCATATTTATAAGCTAATTCCGGAGAATTTGCGGCTCCCAGTGCCATCTCTTTCGGAAAAGGAGTCATCCCTTGAAGTCCTACTCCCGATTCATAATCCTGTTGAAACAATAAAGGAAGCTCTGATGCTTTTTGATATTCCTCGACAGAACTACGCACAAAATCAACCCGCTCTTCCTCCGGAACTCCTGTAAACAACTTCCACCCCATAAAATAACCTGTAACCGGGTAACGTTTGAAGTACACGTCCAATGAGCCGTCTCCCAAATCCAATTCTTTCTTGCGATCAGGTAACATTAACATTGTCTGCCCTATCTTTTCACGCAAAGTCAAAAGTTTCCAAGTGGAATCTACCGACTGAAATTCATAAACCTCATTAACCGAACCGGCTGTCACTCTTTCTTTTGTACAAGAAAAGAACACGGATACAAGCAATGTAGCAGTAACTATTAAAAAAGAGTTTTTCATAATTCATTTCACTTTGTTTTTCATGTTACAAAAATAGCACTCCTTATTTTAATCCATTAGAAATCATGTTTCAATCTTTTCCATACATGTATCTTTATTCCTACTCCGGTTACATTACTATCACACAGGTTACGTTTTTCGTTTTCAGCCTCGATTTTGTTTGCGAGTTACTTGCAAACAAATTATATTTGCTTCTACTAAAAATATCTATCAGGACATGAAAAACATTGCATTCATCATTTTTCTTCTGTTTATTTCCATTTGCAGAGCGCAAGACAACAACATATTGTTTCAGAACTATAACGTAAGCAACGGACTCTCACAAAACACCGTTATACGTAGTTTGGAAGACAGTAACGGAGTTATGTGGTTTTGCACGCGGGATGGGCTGAACCGGTTTGATGGTACCGAGTTCGAAGTTTTTCGCGCCGACGGTCAGCCGCACTCCCTATCCAGCAGTGATGTTACCACCATTATTGAAGAATCGCCCGGAGTTCTATGGATAGGGACTCACAGTGGACTGAATCGCTACGATGTATCCTCAAATACATTCACTCAATACTTTCATGATCCGGCGAACCAGTATACTATATCGGACAATTGCATCAAACACTTGTTGTGCGATAACCAAAAAAGAATCTGGGTAGGCAGCATGAAAGGACTCAATCTGTATAATAAGGAAACTGATGATTTTATCCCCATTTCAACCAACGGTTCTGTCTTCTGGCTTATGCAAAACAGTCAAAATGAAATCTGCTATCTTATCAACAACACATTGTGCATCATGAATCCTGTCACCTATGTTACAGAGCGTTTTCAATTCGGTGATGAACATAAAATCTACTTTTTATATGAAGACAATGATAAACGCCTGTGGGTAGGTATGTGGGATTCAGGACTTAAATGGTTTGACCGTAAAAACCGTAAACTTGTAGATGCCAACCTGACAATGGAAAATGGCAAAAATTTCAATAACTCCCAAGTCAACTACATTGTAGAAACGTTGGAAGGAAATCTTATGCTTGCCACACGTGAAGGAGTGCTGATTTATGACCGGCAAGCAAACAGGCTTATCAATTATTACCAACGGGAACAAAGCTGCGGTTTGAGTGAAAATACCATCATCTCTCTATATAGGGATAAAGCAAATAATATATGGATCGGAACTTACGGAGGAGGTGTTAATTTGTACACACCATACAGTAATTTCTTTATTCCTCATAAACCAGAATATAAGCTCCAGAAAAGTATCGGAAACATTAATGCCATAGTGGAATATAAAGAGAAACTTTGGTTAGGCACGGACGGTGGTTTAATCATCTACAATCCCAAAGACGAAAGTTATGAGTACTGCCCGCTTCATGTTCCACGCTCGGTAACAAACAATGAAGTAAAGTATATACAGAAAGAAGGAGATCATCTTTTATGGATTAGTATTTATTATTGCGGACTATATCTCTATGATATGGAAACCCGCCGCATAATAAAAGAAATACCCGATTTTCCTTATAATCAAGTAAGACGTATTGCCAAAGGTACTGATAATATTTATTGGATTGCTTTAGGAGTAGACAGCCCCATACTACGTTACCACATGGAGAACAACCAATTGGAAGAGTCTTTTCCAGTAAAGGGTCGTGCCACAGAACTTTCTATCATCAATGTACAAGATTTAAAAGCTATAGGACCTTATATATGGATGGGGACTCGTGCAGCCGGTCTATATCGCTATCACACACAGACTCATGAATTAAAACATTTTGGTAGTGAAGAAAAAAGTCCGGAACAATTCCTGCCAAGCAATCATGTCAGTACGCTGTATACTGATGCATCGGAAAATTTATGGATAGGAACTTATGGCGGAGGCATAGGATTATATAATAATATCAAAGAAAGTTTCACGATATATAATGAAGAGAACGGTCTTCCCAATAATGCTATCAACAGTATTGTGGCCGATAATAACGGTAAATTATGGGTTTCTACTTTAAAAGGCATGTCATGTTTTGACCCCAAATCAGAGACTTTCACTAACTGGGATAATAAAAATGGATATTCTTTGCTGGAAACCAATTTACACGCTTGCCTGAAAAGTTCATCCAACATTTTTTATGTCGGTGGAAATAATCATTTCCTTTCATTTAATCCCCAATTAATTAGACGAAATACATTTATACCTCCCGTATATATTACAAAAATGAGAATTTGGGCAGATTATCTGGAAGATAATAAAGCTACCCAATGGGTAAATATCTCAAATCAGAGAATCAAATTAAGATACAACCAAACCTCATTCACAATCAAATTCTCCGCACTTAGTTATGTGTTTGCCTCCAACAATAAATTTTCCTATATGCTTGAAGGATTTGATAAGGGTTGGTCGGAACCGACACACGAACGGAGTGTTAACTATACTAATATCCCGCCGGGTAAGTATGTTTTTAAAGTAAGAGCTTGCAATAATGACGATATATGGAGCAATGGAAATGCTTCATTATCAATTACAGTCACTCCTCCTCTATGGAAAACATGGTATGCGTATTTGTTCTATCTAGCATTCACTATTAGCATGATTATGCTGTTCATACGTTATAAAACCCGGGAAGCACAACTGAAAATGGATCTTCAGTTAAAACAGATGGAGAAACAGAATATTGAAATCAGTCACAATATGGGTGTACAGATGTTCACCAATTTCTCACATGAACTACGTACCCCGCTCACTTTAATCATAGCTCCGCTCACAGACCTGTTGCATAAAGAAGATATGCCTCCGGCATATCGCCAACCATTGGAGCTGATCAACCGTAATTCCCAACGTTTATTATGGCTGGTAAACCGTTTAATGGACTTTCACAAGCTGGAAGCTGGGAAAATGCAACTTCACGTCAGCAATTACAATCTAGGTACTTACATACCTGAAATCATCAAACTATTTATGCCTGTTGCCGAAAAGAAAAACATATCTATCGAATTTAATGATACGACCTCCTCAACAGACACTTGGTTTGATGCCATTCTATTGGAAAAGGTTTTCTTTAACCTGCTCTCCAACTCTTTAAAGCATACTCCCAACGGTGGATATATTATCATCTCAAGTATGGAAACCAATACTGAAGATATTCAGAAGCCTGAAAATTTGGGCCTCCCCGCAGGAAAGATTCTTTTGATTAAAGTAGAAGATAGCGGCTCCGGAATCCCTGCCAATATGATGCCCCGTATATTCGAAGCTTTCTTCCAGGCAGGTGAGAAAGTGTTGGGAAGCGGAATTGGGCTGAATCTGACAAAAAGTATCATTGAGCTCCATGGCGGACGTATTTGGATAGATAATAAAGAAGGGCATGGAATGACCGTGTCTTTCACCCTCCCATTAGGTAAAGACAGTTATACCGAAAACCAACTACTTAGCAAAGACAAGATAGTAAAATCCACCCATACTTATTCTGATGTAGAAGCACTTATTGCAACAGATGTCAATCCCTGCGAGATATCTCAGACTAATACTTCACCCAAGGAAATGACTCTGCTCATAATAGAAGACAATGAGGATGTACGTAATTACCTGGTATCATTGCTCAGCAAATACTATAATATCTATACTGCCGTAAATTGTAAAGAAGGCTATGAAATAGAACAAAAACAAATACCTGATTTGGTGATTAGTGACATTATGACTCCATATATGGACGGTATTGAGTTTACAAGATTATCTAAAAACAATATGGTAACTTCACATATTCCGATCATATTGCTCACAGCCCGTGTCACTTCATCGCAAGTGCGCGAAGGCTATGAATCGTTAGCTGACGATTATATCATGAAACCATTCGATCCGGAATTGTTGGTTGTACGTGTTGCCAACCTGTTGATTAATCGGAAAAAACTCGCAGAACGATATGGAACGGAAATGGTATCAATCAACAGAGAGCCACAGAAAGCTAAAGATACTTCTGTTTATAGTGCCATGGAAGAAAAGTTTATGAAAAAAGTAATGGAAATAATAAACAAAAACATAGAAAACCCTGCCTACTCCATTGATCAGTTCAGTGAAGAAATCGGTATGAGCCGCGTACAGGTATATCGCAAGATCAAAGCCGTAACAGGTATGTCGCCCAGTAAACTCATCCTTGACATACGGTTGAAAACTTCACTAGATATGCTTCAAAACACAGAATATACAGTGACCGAAGTTTCTTATCGATGCGGTTTTAATGAAATATCTTATTTCGGAAAATGCTTCAAAACAGAATACGGCTTATCTCCTTCCGAATATATAAAGAAGTACAGGAAATAACAGAGTTATTATCAAAAAGAAGTGCCGCTATGTCTTACGATAGCGGCACTTCTTTTTTAGAACCTCACCTTCTTTTAAGGTTGCTGATAAGATCCTGAATACAAATATTCAATGGAAGGCAACGGTACATACATAGTACTGTAAGGCGGATTCATTGCAGGAATCGGATCCCCATCAGTATTCGGATTATCATAAACAGCTCCCGGATTTCTCTTTTGCCCATCAATTGTCTTCTGCATAGCTACTAAATAAAGCAAGCGGTCTCCATTCTCAAAACCAAACTCTTTGATTCTTTCTTTTTCTATATCTGCTTCAGTTACATTCTTCAAAGGAGTCAATCCGGCACGTTGACGAATCTTATTCACATCTCCTAAAGCTTGAGATGCATTCTTAGAAAGGACTAAGGTCGCACGCGTCAGATATGCTTCCGCCAAACGAATCAACGGTACTTGGGAATACTTCCCATACGGAGCCCGATAATACTTATCATTCCAAAAAGCATTCCATTTTGTCTTGTTATATGCCATTTCATGTATGGTTTTATCTCCTCCATCCGTATAGTTTTTCAGGAAATAATGCAGTTGAGTAAATCTCTTATCAGCCAAGGCTTCTGCACTCGGAACATAATTCGTCAAATCCATAGGATCATCTGTTACCGCCCAGCCAATATACTTAATTAAACGAGGATTCCAGTAAGCACAAGCCCAACCACCATGTTGCCAATTCTGACTGCCACGCGCTCCTTCCAACCATAATTTATTACTAGCATCAAATGTCTTTGACTTGAAATTATAAATACCAGTTTTACACATACGAGCTAACGGAATAGCTACGTTATTTCCCTGATTGCTTTCAGTGAACGCACACTCAAACATAACTTCCTTTGATACCGGGTCTACTGTATATTGTTGTTCGGCATTCCGGTTAAAAGCAACAATCGGTTCTTCAGTCAAATCAAAAGGTGCTACTCCAGCTTCCGCTTTAGTAATCACATAATCAGCTTCTTCCAATGCTCCGTCTTTATCTCCCATTAACCATTTTACACGCATCAACATCATAGCAGCTGAAAATTTATTGGCACGACCACGCACAAAATAATCTTCAGGCATCAGACTTTTAGCTTTAGCAAAATCAGACAACATCTGATCATACACTTCTTTCACAGTCCCCATATAAGGATTGCGTGCAGACTCTTGTGAATAATCAAGCCTATTGATTAACGGAATGAACTTACGATTATTCCCCTCTCCACCTGCCGGGTCGTAAGGAGCAACAAAAGCTCGGCTAATCAGCCAATAGGTATACCCTCTCATAAAATATAGTTCTCCGGTCTGACGTGCCAACGTCTTCTTATCATTTTCAGTCATATTGGCAAAAACTGGCTCTCCTTTTTTCTCCTTCTCCTCAATATAAGTCAACGGAGAAGTAGCTCCTGTTACAGAACGATATAATATTGAAAAGGTCTTCTCAAATTGTTGTCCTGTTACATCAAAGGTAGACATCTGACGAGGATACCAGTAAAGTGCTTCCTGCTCATAAGCCCCTTGCGGATTAACCGTAGACAAATCTGCCACCAATTCCTGATAATAAGGGATAATACCGATAGGTGCCTGCCAGTTAGGATTCTGAAAAAGAGTATTATAAGGATCAGCAACAGAATATTCCAAATCATCAACCGATAACCAAGGATTAGATTCCGGACGATCCAGTTCAAAAAATTTATCCATATCACAGGAAGCAAGAAGTGCAATACCGGATAAGGCTATCATTATATTTTTTATCGCTTTCATACTATCAAATATTTAATTAAAATTTAAAGTTAATACCTGCGGAGAATATACGGGTCTGCGGCATTTCACTACCGGAGAATACAGCTCCCTGCGCATTGGCACCTGTTTGGTTCTTTACTCTTACTTCAGGGTCATAGCCGTTAAATGAAGTAATGGTGAAAAGGTTGACAGCTGAGACATACACTCTTAAAGCATCAATATTTATTTTCGAGCAGATTCTTTGTGGAAGTGTATATCCTAAAGTCAAATTACGCAAACGTAAATAAGCACTTTTCTCCAGATACTTGGTGTGACCGGCATCATGTTTTATATAAGTTACATTTTGCTTGTCATTTCCATTGTCATCATAATTATATTTATCTTGCCAACGAAGTTGCGGATACTCTGCAATATCTCCCGGTTTCTTCCATGAGTTCTCATAAATATCAGCAGTCACATTATTACGTCCATCTCCTACAAATGATTTTGTATATCTATGATAATTAAAGGTATAACTACCTAGTGAGAGATAGAACATAAATGATAAATCGAATGCCTTATATTTAAAGTTATTTGTCCAGCCCATATAAACTTTCGGAAGAGCCGTTTTACCTTCTTGAATTATACGATGTTTATTTACGTTTGATTGAGTAGCGGGAATCAATCTTCCGGTTTTCACTGTCTCACCGGTCTTATTGTAACGGTCAAGATCTATTTCATAAATCATGCCGATACCTTTCTCCGGATCAACTCCTGCCCATTCAGCCATAAAATAAGTACCCAAAGCCAGATCTTTCTTCGTGATCGCTCCCGGACGTGTATTGATGATACCGGTTCCTTTTGCATCAACACTCGCATCAAGCGCTGTCACTTTATTCATATTTGTCGTCAAATTATAGTTCATGTTCCATTCAAAGTCTTTCTTGACCAAAGTAACATTAATGTCAAATTCAAATCCCTGATTATACATCGAACCAACATTTGCCCACATAGAATTATTGTCAGCATTACCGCCACTATTGGTGATACCGGCAGATGCGGGTAATTGCACACGCATCAACATATCACTTGTCGTACGACGATAATAAGCAATAGAACCATTTACTTTATTATTGAACAGCGCATAATCAAGTCCCAAGTCAATACTTTTGTTTTTCTCCCATTTAGCTGCTTTATTAGCGATATTCCATAAGAACATATTCTGCATATTATTGTAATATTGCTTGCTCTTTATACTATACGAATTCTTCGTCACTTCCGAAGGAATGTTCTGATTACCTGTTTCTCCATAGCTGCCACGTAACTTCAACAATGAAATAAAACCGGCATTACGCATAAAAGCCTCATCAGAAATAATCCAACCACCTGATACTGAATAGAAGTCTCCAAAACGGTTTTCTTTCACAAACTTAGATGATCCTTCGCGTACAAAAGATGCTCCAAGTAAATAACGTTGCTTGAACTTATAGTCGATACGGTTAAAGAAACTGAATGTGTAACTCTCACCACCTATATAAGCACTGTTATTCCCCAGCATTGTACCAATAATCTTGGGTTCCTGAAACTCACCACTCAAGTTCTTACCGGCAACAACAGCATTATCCGTATAACTCCTATTTGCTTCAATACCCGTTACAATATCCAGACCATGATCTGTCCATTCACGGTTATATTTGGCAAAAGCATGATATTGTTGGGACTTAGTCGTTTTCTTGCTTTTATTACCTTGGTTACCATCTACATTGCCAGTATTCGTAATCAAGCCGGACAACCAATAATCACTTTGCGCCAATCCATACCCATAACTTGCATCTGCACGAACTGAGAGCCCTTTTATCCACTTCAGGTTAACATCCATATATAATGTTGTGCGGAAACTAAAATTCTCACCTGTACTCAACTGATAATCGTTGTCAAGAGTAGCTGTCGGATGACCATCCGCCATTTGTGGATTCCAATACCCTGTAGGGTCTTCCGGATCATACACTTTGCGCCACGGAAACTTATCAGAAACTACCGCCCATTTATTCGTCGATTTTTTACGGTCGAACTTCAGAAAAGACTGAGTTCCCAAAGTCACAATTCCTTTCTTAAATTCACTATTCAAACGTGCACTGACCGCATTCATGCTAAGCCTTTTCAAACTGGACTCATCAGAACGGTAATTAACAGACGCGTAAGTCGTTGAGTTCTCTCCCCCTTGGTTCAAGGCCACGTTTATATCATGGAAATGTCCCATACGAGTCACCAAATCGACCCAATCCATATCCGTATTCATAGCTTCCTCACGAGTTATCGGAGAAGTCCAATTGGAATAATACGGTTCGATAATATCTTTCTGTGGGTCAAGCGGATTTAATCCCACATTAGCACGAGCCTCATCCATTATATTAAAGTATGTCTTCGTACTGGCCAATCCTAAATCTGAATTAGTGATAGGAGTAATACCACCTTCATAATGAACGTCGAATTTAAGTCCTCCCTTTTTTCCCTTCTTCGTTGTAACAATGATCACACCGTTCGCACCTCGGGAACCATAAATTGCAGTTGCAGCAGCATCTTTCAATACTTCTATTGATTCAATATCATTGGAGTTCACCATCGTAGAACCTCCACCTACAATACCGTCAAGCACCCAAAGCGGATCACTCCCCGATGCAATAGAACCGATACCGCGAATCTTTATCTGTGGAGTACTACCCGGCATACCGTCATTCACAACTTGTACACCGGAAGCCAGCCCCTGCAAAGAATTCTCAAAACGCCCACCTTGCATCAGCGACATTTCATCACTTTTAATTTTAGAAACAGACCCTATCATATCACGGCGTTTCTTAGTTCCATAGGCAATCACCACCACATCATCAATCACCACAGAGTTTTCTGTCAATGTAACATCGATAACCCGACGTTTTCCCGGAACAATTTCCTGATTATCAAACCCCATATAACTAAATCGAAGAGGAGAAGAGTCTTTCTGAACAACAATACTATACCGACCATTCATATCAGTAACAGTACCATTCGTTGTACCTTGTTCTAAAACCGAAACACCTACAAGAGGCTCTCCTTTGGGGTCAACTACCTTACCAGTAATTGTTGCATTCTGTCCCCAAACAGACAACATCGGTAAAATAAGTCCAATCATCAGCACCAACAGGAACCGAGATCGTAATCCAATACGTGTAAATGAATTCATAATAATTAAAAATTTAATAAAGGTTACTTAGTGTTGTTTAACTACGGATGCAAAATTAGGCATTAGACAGCACGGCAATTAATACTCATGCTTCAAAATATATGAGAATAACATCTTCATAACAACACTGGTTACATTTATATAATACATGTTACATGATACGCAAATTCGAATGATTTATGTCAGTCTCAACCGTCATGTTTTTCATATTTTCTGCAATGATATAAAATACTTCGAATAACTCATGAAACAAATCTCATATATTTTGAAATGCCATTATTAAAAAGATTGGCTAAATCACGGTACTTTTGCACTTGTTCTATTTTCAACAATCAATATAATACAATGAAACATTTACTGATCTTATTATTAGCCTGTACTTTTTCCTTTCCCAGCCGGGGGCAAAGTATTATCCAGCTTTCCCCACTCCAAGGAGAGAGGGGCATACAAGCAGCCATCGAAAAAGCATCTATGAACGGAAGCTCCATTTTACTTCATGACGGAGACTATATCCTTCATAAAAGCATAGATATAAAAAACTGCAAGAAAGGGATAATAATAAAAGGTAAAAATCCGGGAAAGGTACAGTTGCGGTGTGATAAACCCTTGAAAGGAAAACTGAGACCTGTCAAAGATACTCAAACAAAAAACAGAGTTCACCCGAATGCTCAAGGTATTATTATGGAGATAGACTTATCGGAAATAGGTATCAATGTTCCTTTTTTTCCCGATTTAATGAAAGAGCGTAAGAACTTTCCACAACTCATTTACAACAATGAGCTACTCCCTCTTTCGCGTTACCCCAACAAAGGTTATCTATATATGAAAAGGGTATTGGACAATTTCGGAACAAACGAACAAGGAGGTACTTTTGAATATAGTGATCCAGAACACGGCAAATGGGTGAATGCCGTCAAAAACGGTCTATGGTTTACAGGATACTGGCGTATCCCCTGGCAGGCCTGGACTGTACGTATAAAGGAAATAGACCCGAACAAACAAACTGTCACTCACAGCGTAGGGATAGAAACAAAGGAAGGAAAAGATGTAGGCATATTTGGCGGCATCGGTTCCAAATATCATCGTCCGTACGGTTCGGGAAAAGAAGAATATTATGTAGAGAATCTTCTCGAAGAAATAGATCATCCAGGAGAATGGTGCATTGATTTTACAACTCAAAAATTATATCTTTTCCCTCCCGAACATTTTGATGAAAACTTATTGAGTATTGTATCAGACACTACCCCATTGATTAACATTATAAATTCAAATCATATAAAAATAGAAAATATCTCCTTCAAAAATCATTTAGGCGATGGCGTCATCATAAAAAATGCCACAGAATGTCTGATTGCCGGATGTAACTTCAAAAATATATTAGGAGACGCATTAATCATTCAGGGAGGAAAACAAAATAGAATACAAAGCAACAACTTTGAATATATCGGTCGCACCTGTATTGAGGTATCAGGAGGTGACCGAAAAAATCTGATTGCTTGCAAACACTTAATAGAGAACAATTATTTTACCCGTTTTGGTGAAATACAGCGCAGTTATGCTCCTGCTGTAAAACTGGGAACCTTTACTACAGGAATCGGCATAAAAGAAGGCAATGCAGTGGGAATTACCGTCCGGCACAATATGGTACACAACGCTCCCCATGCAGCCTTTATCTATGGAGGAAACAACAACATCCTAGAATATAATGAAGTGTTCGACATAGCTCGGGTCACAGGTGATGTCGGAGCCTTTTATAGTCGTTGGGACTGGACTTCACGAGGCAACGTCTTACGCCACAATTTTATTCATCATTCACCACGAGCTAATGCATTGTATGCAGATGATGGACATGCGGGGGACTCAATTTATAAAAACATAGTCCATCAAGTCGTTTCCGGTACCATTATAGGTGGAGGCCACTGCAATTACGTTCACGATAATCTATATTTTGATTGTAGTGCAGCAGGCATAAGTATTGATGCCCGTGGAAAAAAACGAAATTATAATGCACAAAATCCTGAATTCACCCATTTGTTCGATGTTTTCCGGATTAACAAAGGCAACTGGGACAACATCTACCCAGGCATAAGTACATTTTTACAGACCGACCATCTGGAATTACCCATTAATAACAGCATAGCAGATAACACATTTATCAACTGCCGTTGCGGATTACGAAAAGAAGGGAAAGATGAAGATTTTCAATATTCATACTTCGGCAGTAATACAGACTTGGTTATTCCCAACTTAAATTTCCGGGAAATATCTATTCTAAAAAGTCTGAAAAATATTCTGGGAGTTAGCTCTATAACAGAATACCAATTAGAGAAATGCGGACTATATATAGATAAATATCGCACTTCCTTACCGGATAGAGTACAATTAATCAATTCTATAAAACAACAACAAAAGGGTTTTGATTCTATCGAAGATCAACAAGTTACTAATAACAATCAATAATATTATCATGAGAAAACACCTATTTCCAGTCCTTTTGCTAGCGAACACACTGTGGAGTTGCCTGTTTGCTCAAACTCCTATTGTTATGGATATGGTTCATCATAATCCGGGTGAACCTTTCACAAACACATGGTTCAATGAACCTGGGAATTTAGTGCAATATGGTTTTAACGCGCAAGTAGTTAATGAATTTCAATCTGTACATACAGCCATAACATATAGCAGTTTAGACCCGAGAATATGTCCTGCCGGTTCTAAAGAGCGTTTATGGATCGATTCTGTTGCCACCCGTATAGAAAACAAGATTGAAGCTATCCATAAAGCCGGATTGGAAGCATATTACTTTACTGATATCATCGTACTTCCCAAACGCCTGGTGGAAATTTATAAAAATGAAATTTGTGACGCGACAGGACGAATTGACTTCACTCGCCCCAAAACACAAGAGATACACCGAATCATGCTTCAAGAAATATTTAAACGTTTCCCGAAACTTGACGGTCTGGTTATTCGCGTAGGAGAAACTTACTTGCAAAATACTCCTTACCACACAGGTAATGGCCCCATACCCAGAAACGAAAAATCATGGGAACATAATTCTGCTTATAAAACCGATGGAGGAGAAAAAATACACAGTAACCTAATAAATCTGCTGAGAGAAGAAGTATGCATACGTCAAAATAAAAAAATCTTCTATCGCACATGGGATTTCGGTTACTTCCATATCAATCCCCAATATTACCTTTCCGTAACAAACAACGTTGAACCTCACCCCAATCTATATCTATGCATAAAACACGTACAGGGGGATTATCACCGAACGTATAAATTCAACCCTACATTAGGAATAGGTAAGCACAAACAAATTGTAGAAATTGAATGTCAACGCGAATATGAAGGCAAAGGAGCATACCCGAACTATATTGCAGACGGTGTACTTAATGGATTTGAAGAATTAAAATCAGATTCCCAGCCTTACTGTTTGAACCAGTTAAAATCAAATCCCAATTTTGCCGGTATTTGGACATGGTCAAGAGGAGGAGGCTGGAGAGGTCCCTATATCAAAAATGAATTATGGTGTGACATAAACGTTGCAATATTGGCCAATTGGGCAAACCGGATGTCGTTACCGGAAAAGGAATTATTTAAGAAATACGCCATAGCCAACGGATTCAAAGGAAAAGACATCGAACGTTTTCATCGTCTTTCTCTTTTGTCTGCTGACGCGATTGTCAGAGGAAGAGCATCTTTAATTCTCCCCATCAATGTATGGTGGACGAGAGATCAATTCATCGGAGGAGAGAAAGAACTGAGACAGAATCTCAAAACTATTATAGAACAAGGACTAACTCATAAAATCATACTAGAAAAATCCCAAAGTGTTGCTATCTGGAAAGAGATTGTAGCATTAGCCGATAAAATACAAACAGGCAATCCGGAACTAAGACGTTACTTACAAACTTCCGCCAAGTACGGATTACTTTTATATTCAATCTATGAACAGGGTTGGATCATCATGCTCAAAGGCTACGAAGGAGATATGAACGGTCAATATGACACAAAAAGTATTCGCAAAGCCATCGATAATTATGACCGGTTATGGAAAGAATACAAACTATTCGGAGAGACTCATCCGGATTGTGCCACACTTTATGAGCCTTATAGTTTTGACTTTAACAAACCTCCATTGTATCACGATTTAAAACAAGGACTAAATCCTACTGTAGATAAATACAGAATTACAGATAAACCATAAAAAATAAGAAAATATGAAGAAGACATTTCTAACCGTGCTGTTATTCTATATTTTCACAGGAATAGCAGTAGCACAAAACCTGTCAAAAACAACAGAATACAAAATCTTATTGACAGGAGCCTCATTCGCTTCTCCGCAAAACGGTTGGTTCGAAATCGGTTGTCGCAAACTGAATGCCGAAGCCATAAACCGGGCCATAGGTGGAGAAGCCATAGCCAATACAGCTAACCGAATGGCCAATGGTACCCTCTACTCTAAAGAAGAACTGGAAAATATTGATGCATTAGTCATTATGCAAGTACACAATAAAGATGTTTATGAAGAACTTCAACTGAAAGATAAATACACGGATTATGAAGTACCATTTGATCGCAGCAATTACGCGGCAGCCTATGATTATGTCATCAAACGTTACCTCACGGAATGCTATGAATTACGTAACGATACTACATCCAAATACTATAATACTCCTTATGGTAAACCTGCAATTATTGTATTATGTACACACTGGCATGATTGTCGCACCGTTTACAATGAAAGTATCAGAAAACTCGCCGCTAAATGGGGATTTCCTTTAATTGAATTTGATAAATATATCGGATTCTCAAAAAATGTATTACATCCTGTCACAGGAAAACCTTTCAGCCAATTATATTCCACGGATATTCAAGTTACAGAAGGCATAGCTTATGGACATCATCCCATACGGGGAGAACAATCATATATGCAACAACGAATGGCAGCTATTTTTGTAGATTCGATGAACAGAATTTTACCTATAAAGTACTAAGTATGAAAAGAACTATTATATATACCCTCTTTCTCCTGTCTTTCGTTTGTCAACAGGCGAATGCGACACATATTGTTCAAAATCAATATGATTCCTCATTGAACCAATCGGAACATATGTCTTGGTGGACACATGACAGGTTTGGTCTGTTTATCCACTGGGGACTTTACGCTATGCCTGCTCGCCACGAATGGGTAAAAAGCAGAGAAAAAATGTCCGATGAACATTACAACCGTTACAAAAACTTATTTAATCCCGATTTGTATAATCCGGAAGAATGGGCGTATATGGCAAAAGCAGCCGGAGTTAAATATATGGTTTTCACGACTAAGCATCATGAAGGTTTTTGTATGTGGGACAGTAAATATACGGACTATAAAATAACCAATACACCTTATAAAAAGGATATCTTAAAACCGTTAGTTAATGCTTTTCGTAACGAAGGTATACGTATCGGATTTTATTATTCGCTATTGGATTGGCATCATCCCGATTTCACCATTGACCGTAACCACCCCCAAATGCCACAAAACCCCGAACTCTTGAAAGAATTAAATAAGAACCGTAATATGGCAAAATACAGGGAATATATGAAAAACCAATTAACCGAATTGCTCACTGAATTTGGACAAATTGATGAACTTTTCATGGATTATACGTATGCTGAAGGAGAGAATGGAAAGAATAGTAAAGACTGGGATGCAGAAGGTATTGTCAAATTAGCACGAAAATTGCAACCACAGATTATTATAAACAACCGCCTCGGACTAACAGAAAATAGACAAGGCTGGGATTACATCACTCCAGAACAATTCATGCCACAACAGTGGCCCACAGTAAACAGCCAACGAGTTCCTTGGGAAACCTGTCAAACATTCTCCGGCTCATGGGGTTACCATCGTGATGAATACAGTTGGAAAAGTGTACATCAACTAATTGTTATGTTAGCCGAAACTGTCAGTAAGGGTGGAAATCTATTACTAAACGTCGGGCCAACAGCAAGAGGTGTTTTTGACGAACGTGCTATAGAACGTTTAAACGGCCTGGCACATTGGATGCGTTTTCATAGTAGCGCCATTTATGGATGTACTGCCGCACCAACTGAATATGCTTGTCCCAACAATTGTATTCTCACATATAACCCCAATACTAACCGACTGTATATACACGTGTTAGAATGGCCATTCAAATCCTTATATCTAAAACAATATAAAGGAAAAATCAAATATGCTCAATTATTGAATGACAATTCAGAACTCAAATTTCGGACTGAAACCAAAAAAGGAAGCCATATGACCGAAAACACAGGAGCTGACGATGTTATCATCACTTTACCTGTAGAACGCCCAAATGTCGAGTTACCGGTTATAGAACTTATATTGGAGTAGTCAACAGCAACGGAAGATTCCAACTAGATGTTGAACTTCTGATCGAAAAACATGAGCTGAAGTTTGATTACACTATTCAATCGCTTCAAATAAAGATAAGTCACTATTTCGATTCCATAACTTATGAATTGCTTTTCCTGATATGCAATGGAGCGGAACAAGTCCTCTTTGCCGGCTATCTAAAGAATTATACCTGAAATCTCCCATGACGAAATAACAATCCTCTTTTATAACGATAGGACCAAAATTATCATGAGAAGCAATTCGTTTACCTTTTTCCTCAATAGCCTTATTATTAATATATACGATCCCATCTTTAAGCTGTATTGTGTCTTTCGGCATCCCTATAATTCGTTTAACGTATAACTGCGTTTCATTTTCATCCCACTTGAATATAACAACGTCCATACGCTGCGGAGAAGAGTATCCCCACACACGATGATACCCCCAATTTGTTTTTTTATCAGCTTTGGCTACGGCTGGTATCAGACAGAGTAAATTGAGTACAGGTGTTTCTACAATTCGCTGAGGCATTAAAGCCCCATATGTAATTTTCGAGTTCCAAACCAGACTTCTTGCACTTATCGTAGGAAACATACTATCAGACGGAATATATACCCATTCGCCAATGAATACCTTAACCAAAAGCAATATAAGTAACATACAAGTCCCCAGTTTGGCTAACGTCTGAAATTTGATACGTTTCATTTCAATTCCTCAGTAGATAAAGACTGTAAAGCAACACCATGTGTCTGAACCCATCTCGCCATGAACGCAAATGTGGTCTGCGTTTCCGACCATCGGGATAGAGAGTCACCGGGATTTCACAAATACGCATCTGATGAATAGAAGCCAAGGCAACAAGCTCAGAAGCAAACTCCATACCATTACACTGCGGGTTAATAATGTTATAGCATTTTTTCGTGAAAGCTCTCAGACCACAATGGAAGTCTCCAATATTATTCTTAAATAAAAAACGCCCCAAGGACGACAAGAACGGATTGCCGACATAGCGATGAAGCCATGGCATAGCCCCTTTCGTGATTCCACCTGCAAAGCGGTTTCCCATTACCATATCATAACCAGCCTGTAATCGTTCGATAAATAATGATAATTCAAGAAAGTTATAACTATCATCAGCATCACCCATAATGATATATTTCCCATTGCAATGTTCGATGCCATGTCTCAAAGCACTGCCATATCCTTTCTGACTTACCTGTATCACATCCGCCCGATTATTCTTAGCAACGAGAGCGGAATTGTCTGTACTACCGTTATCGGCGACTATAATTTCATAAGTTAATCCGGTGTTTGAAAAAAATTGATGGATTTTCCGGATACATATGCCTAATGTCTTTTCTTCATTGAGGCAAGGCAAAATGATAGAATATTCAATGTCTGTGCTTTTCATGGTGTTAGTATTTTATATATTGCAAAATCTTGATTACAAAATACTTGTTGAAAACGGTTCTGGTTCAATCTGATCACCCCATGAGGGTATTGAAGATAGGAACCACGATACAGAAACTCGACATACCAGTTGACGTTGGCAAGAAGATTGGATATCTCTCCCGAAATATTGCAGGAAAGACGATTCGTATATAAATAGATAGAGCGACTTTCTCCGCAGGCTACCCAATCGTCCTGAGCGGTATTCATACGGAGGAAGGCGTACATTTCTTGAGCACTCTCGCCTTCCACGTTCGGATTTATGGTAGTATAAATCTGTATGGGTGAGGTCGCATATTTTATTGAAACTTTCCAAACAGAACAGATTAGTATGCCTATAATTGGATAGAGAACCCATTTTCCCGCTTTTTTGCCCCACACCATACACATAAATCGGAATCCTTGAATGAAGAATATGAAACATAATGGAAAAAGGGGAAGCCAATACCTTATTACATCATAAGGCCAACAGATTAAGAGCATTATGGTAGAAACCAGATAAACTGACTCCGCCGTTAATTTCCGGCTACTTATGTATAAGCCGAGCAAGCAATTCACCCAAAAGAAAAGATTGAAGAGTGAAAAAGGAATATATAAGATCTGAGCAGGATATTCGTAAAATGTTTGGATGTTGTGAAGTAGGTTTGTCAGAGTCACCACCTTAAAGTGCTCAAAATGTTCTGTATATCCCGAAGGAAAAACAAGAGTAAAGACAAACCAAATGCATAGAGCAGATGCATAAGGAAGGAAAAACCTCCATCCTGATAATCTGTTTTTCCATTGAAGTACGATTAAGGAAATAAATAAGAAGTATCCTTCCGTACGAATCTGTGCCGTGAAAAAAAGAAGAATACCTAAACCGATGTATAGTATAGTTCGCTTTTCGGTCTGTTCCTTCAATGCATAGAGTTTGTTCATTGTCCAAAAAGAGAACATGAGGAAGCAGAAAAAGGGAAGTTCGCTGCTGACGGAGTTAACATACCCCCAGTGGAATATGTTGCCTGTCAGCAAAGCTAAAACGAGTAGGACGGACATTCTGAAACGCTCTTTCGAGAGAATAGGGTGATAATAGAGAAAGATGAAAGCCCCTACCAGACAGATAACTCCTACAATTTTGAAGGCAAAATAGTTGATGCCAAACAATGCCACACACGGAAATAGTAGCAGAGGATATCCCCACGGGTAAAGTATAGGTGAATAGCGCTGATAAGTAGAATGGGCTATCATCTCCTGCATGTCCGAAAACACTTGCTGCATATCTCCGTATTGTATGCTTTGTGCCTGTCGGATATAAAGTGCAAAGTCACCGTTGAATATATGCCCCGACACTATTAATTGCACGGCTCCCCATAGGGTGCCGCACAATAATAGCATAAAACATAGTTCAGTAATATGTTTTTTCAGGAACTGCATGAGTCATTATTTGCATCTAATAGACAGAACTATAGAGCTTTCTCTTCTACAAATTTAAAGTCATATCCCGGTTCGTTGTCTTCCTTCGTCAAAGGAGTAATCTTTCCCTCTACAATCATAGATTCCGAAGATCCCAAATTGGGGAGTTGAACGAGTTTATACCCCGCTGCCGCTTCCTTTATAAGTTCAAGATACTTGTCTGTACAAATAATCAGTGTATTTTCCGGATTGTATAACATCGGAGTTTTCTGCAATAATTCTTCCAACCGAATAAGTGCTTTGAGATTAGCCTTTGGACTTATTGAGATAGTATGGATATAAGCCGGTTTCCATATTTCTTTTAAACTCTCAGCTTTTATAAGCGATTTTTTATCAGATGTGCAAATAACAACCTTAGTCATATTTGTTATCTGAGGATCAGGCTCTTGCGAATAGGCAAAACCCAATGTCATGCAAAACAAGCATAACAATAAAATTCTTTTCTTCATAATTCTAAATTTTTAATTGGTTTGAAAATATCGTTGACTTATGTTTTTAAGATAATTGTTTGCCAAATCAGGAACAGCTTTGTCGGGTATGAAAGCATGTAAAATTGTCATGTCACTTGATAACAAAAAGCAATATGGAAAACCTTCTTCTTCCAATGGGAGAGATAAATTTCCATTTTCTATATCAAATACAGTAGAAGGCAATTTCATGTTTTTCTCTAAATATCTACGAGCTGTTGACGATTGGTAGCTTCCAATAAGCAAAATATTCTCGTCAAGATTTAATTCTTTAGATAAACGCCCTATTTTTTGAAGTATGAAATTGACGCAATCACTGCAATATAATTCGTTGACTCTTACTACTAACACTTCTTTTCTCCCTTTCATATATTCCTCAAGCGGAATTGTGACACCATTGTATTCTTTTAATAAGATATTTGGCATTTTCATTCCATTCACCGAAAAAGCAATTTGAGAATTTACCCATAGTGCCATTTCTTTTTGTCCGGTAATGGATTTATCAGCAATCTGTTCCTGACAATACGTCTTTAGGGCCCTATACTTCTTTAAAGTAATCATATTGACACCTAGTAATAATAGTGCTAATATGCCAACAATATATATGTTGATATTCTTTTTCATCCTGTTACATTTAAATAGATTTAATATGTAAGAGGAATAAGACAGGGTTACTATCTTCTGTTAGTCCATCATACAATTGCATTAATTTGCTATCGTTAATTAATGGCGAATTATATATTTTCTCCTTCATACGCATAACAGTACTAGCCGATTGCGGAATAAGAAAAGTTTCCTTGTTTATTGTGAACTTTATAAAAAAGAAACACTCTAAACGTTGCTTAACTAGGGTTTTGAATTTGCCCTAACTTATCCTTTTGACAAATTCAATCCCTTTG
>OGEE01000225.1_pt1 | contig 48831 bp, 37 predicted proteins | sample 1570571 | NCBI WGS metagenome assembly OGEE01 (sample SAMEA2582169, study PRJEB24529) | metagenome | biome: Human gut stool | place: China | collected 2011
TCTTAGATACGCCCACCATTGAGAAGATGATCTTCTTGTCGTCAACTGTTGCCATATATATAAATTAATGTGTATTTGTGAATTTATAGAATTTCTATTTGTCTCCATATTCATCGAAACTTTTGGTCTTGGGGTCGCCAAGAATGTCGATGACTTCCTTGTTTGGTCATACCACGTGTCTTGAAACTTGTCAGCCCATTCTAATATAGTCTGAATACAATGGGAACGGTATAGTGTACGCGTGTAGCCTCGCCCCTTATTTTGCCGGGTATCCATTTCCCCAATGTGCTCACAACACGGATGCCTTCCTGTTCGAAGAGAGTGCGAATTTGTGAGCGGACTTGGGCTTGCTCAGCTCCTGACAGCTTGTTGAAATCTTTGCCGTTAGGGTTGTCTAACACCTTGTAACTTTGTATTCCGACATCAGAGACGTTTCCATCTTTCTCGACGATAAATTCTACTTTTACTTTGGCTGCGGCTTTATACTTTTGGCACAACTTTGGAAACTTGGTATTGACGGATAGTTGCTTCATCAAGACCGCCTTTCCACCAGGGTAGTGGGGCATCTCTATAAAGGCTGTTAGCTTACCTAAATTGTTGAGCGAGTCCAGTTTCTGCATCATTTCCTCGGCCTTGACGGTAGAGAAGTATACTTTTCCCTCAGGGTCGATGAGATAGGAGGTTGGAATCCATGAGATGTGGTAATCCTTGGAAATCTGAGTTTCCTTCCATTTCTTTCCCTCGCAGTATTGCATCCACTGGTCGTAGTGGTTGCTGCTGAGATATTTGTTCATCTTTTCCTTGTCGGTATCGAATGAAATCCCGACGAGCTGTATCTTCGTGAGATATTTTTTTGATATTTCTTTTACCTTTGGCATGTCCTTGCGACAGTCTGGACACCATGAAGCCCAGAAGTCGAGTACGGTCCATACGCCTGGTACCACCTTGCCGTCAGCATCGGTCTTGGTCTTCCAATCGGACAGACGGAATATTTTCTCGCCTGTCTTGTCATTGGTGATTTGGAAGTCAGGTGCTTCAGTGCCAACTGGTAGCAACTCTGTGGTTGTTTGTGCTCTGCCGACAACAGCTGTTGCCAAGAGCAAAAATAATGTTATCTTCTTTTTCATAAAAGTCTAAAAATGTTTAGTAATAATTACATTAAAGTTAGCCACTTCTCTTGAATTGGATATTTTAATGATAGTACTCACTATGATATACTCGCTTCTCTCGCCATTCTTCCAATTCCTTGGTCTTCAATTCTGCCGGCAGAGGATAAGGACCATCTTCCTTGTTGAGTATCTCTATCATCTTGTCGGCATGTTCCTGACGAATCCAGCCCTTGTCTGACCAAACGAAATGGTCGTCGAGACCTACGCCAATATACATGTCGTCTATGGCTACATAGCTGGTTATCTCTGGATGACGATCCAGATATTCTCTTACTTCGACAGTTCGATAATTAACATATCTTTCCCAGAAGCCAACTTCTATAGGAGGATAAATCTTGCCAAGTCCATTTTGGATGTTTCCTGTTATTTCCCTGAACTCTTGTTCCTGTTTGCTCATTTCTTCATCGGTAAATAACTCGCCATCGGTAGAAGAATATGACTTGGCTGCAAAATAGGTAGCTCCATAGAGATATTTGCCAAATCCCTTGATGTCGATGAGTCCACGCATCTCTTCCAGACCTCTACCACGCCAGTCGGTTGAGAGGACAATCTTGGCTCCAGTCTTGTCTATAACCTCATGGAGCAATTTTACGGCTTCAGGATGCCAATCCCAATAGACGGCACCGATGTCGTATTTGTTGACTTGCTGCTTGTTGTCATATTCCTTGTCGCCTCCTACCAGCTTGTAGTAGTCGAACCCGTTGTTCAGTTCCACGTTCAGTTTCTTGGCTAAGTCTGAAACTTCTGCCAAGTGCTCAAAGCGGTCTTGGTAACTGCCCGGTTGCAGTACACCATCTATGTCTAAGAATATTACCTTCATATCTTTTGTCGTTTAAAAAAAGTGAATCATGTATATTATATCAATGATACGAATATCATTCGTGGCAAAGATACGCTTTTTTTCTTGAATTACCAAAGAAAAATGATGTTTTCGTAATAAAAATGATAGTTTTATTTTGTATTGTCTTCGAATTATATTATCTTTGCAGAAGATAAGCTGCACTCGGCAATTTGAAAGCAAGCTTTCATTGCGCTCGTTTGCATTATCTTTGCAAGCAAACTTTAAAAGAAAGGAATAATATGGATGCAACCTATGTGGACCTTACCATTCGTCTGTCTCTCGCCCTGGCTTTGGGCGGAGCGATAGGCATCGAGAGAGAGTATCGTGCCAAGGAGGCGGGTTTTCGCACTCACTTTCTGGTGGCTTTGGGCAGTGCGCTTTTCTGTGTGGTTTCTCAATATGGATTCGGATTCGAACTGAAGGATTCTTCCCGAGTGGCGGCACAGGTGGTGTCGGGCATCGGATTCTTGGGTGCCGGTACCATCATCTTTCAGAAAAATGTGGTTCGAGGCCTGACCACGGCAGCTGGCTTGTGGGTAACGGCGGCGATAGGTCTGGCATGCGGTACGGGCATGTATATGGCGGCGATACTTACCACGGCGATGGTGTTGATGGGATTGGAGGTGCTGAACTATTGGATACCGCAGTTGGGAACCTCTACCATCGAACTGAATTTCTCTGCACCATCAAGGGATAGCGTGAAGGAATTCATCAGTAAAATCAAGCAGAAAGGCATGGAAGTTCATTCTTACGAGCTGAAAGAACGGAGATTTTCTAAGGAAGAATTTGTGGAGGCGAGCATTGAAATAAAAGCCAAACGGGGTTTCCATACGCTGGAGATACTGGATTATATGAATGATTTCTCGGACGTCACGATTTCGACGATTAAATAGAAAGAAAAGATAAAAAGGAGTTAAGACCATCATCTTAACTCCTTTTTATCTTTATATGCTTAGAAAATCCTAGCCAGATAGTCGTAATGTTCGCCTTCTGCCACGAGTTCGCCATGCAGACCGCAGGTTTCGGCGATGGATTTGAGCAGTGGGAAATCTACGTAGAGCCAGTCGAACCTGTCGCCCTTAATGTCTTTGTAAATCATCTGATAATCCACTTCACCATAGTAGGCACCGTTGAGGTTGATGTCGAAGCTTCCGTCTTCATTCTCGTAGATATATTTGAGGTCGGAGGAATCGATAAGAATCTGACCGCCCTGGTTAAGCAAAGCCTTGAGACGGTTGAAGAGGGTAGGGAGATGTTCTATCTTTCCGGCGATACCCGTTCCGTTCATCAGGAGGAGGATGGTGTCGAAACCTGTTTCCAGATGTTCATCGAAAAGATTGATGCATTCAGCATCCTTTACGCCTCTCAGTTCCATCGCTTCGCAGCTCAGAGGAGAAATATCAATGGCTTTTACCTCCAAGCCCTTCTCCTGCAAGGCGAGCGTATGGCAGCCGCTGCCGGCTCCGATATCCAGTACACGCCCTTTTGTGAGTTGCAAGGCCTTCTGCTCCAGCATCGGCATCTCCTCAACTTTTCTGAAGAGGTGTTTCACCGGCATTTCATCTTCTTCGAACATAGAAGAGAGCACACGTAATCTTCCTGCTCTTCCCGATTTCTGATAATCAAGGATAGCGGCACCCATCGGGTCTTTGTCTTTTGATAGTATATCTGTATTCATTTGTTTTGCAATTTATGTATCGAGTAACCATTTCCATACAGGTATTACTTCGATATTCAATCCTTTTAGTTCTATATTTTCTTCTAATTCATATGTAAGAATGATAAGTCTTTTGCAATCAAGTACTTTTGATAGTTTGATAAGTGCAGTTGATTCTCTTTCCCAAGTTTCATCAGACTTTTTGGGGTTGTAGCTTACCTGTATGGCAGTTGCGGCATCTGGTATGTAAAAATCTACTTCCACGTTCTTGTTGTAAAAGAACACTTGCTCTTCCAGTCCATATCTTCGAAGTAGCTCCATCGCAACCATATTCTCCAATAATGATGTGTCAACATCCATGGCAAGTATACTGATGATGCCGTTGTCCACAAAATAGTATTTGGGATTGGTCTCACGTTGAGTGAGATTGTCGGCAATATTCTTGATGGGATAAACCAAGAATGCATCTTTAGAGTACTCAAGATAGTTAATGAGTGTAGGTTTGCTTAGTTTTGCACCTGTAGATGCTATTATAACTCAATATTGTTTAATTGATTTTGCAAAAATACAACTATTTTGTTAAACCGGCTAAACAATATGCATAATTTAACATAAAAGTCTCTTTATATCATAGCTGATATCATTTTTTAAGATACCAGATAATTATCTGCTGCTGCTTAGTATTTCTCCCACCTTTTGCTTTTCGCTGTCGAAGCTGAATAGCTGATAGATAACGATGGCATTCTGTGGGTCCACGATGTGCGGCGCCATCATTCTGAGGGCTTTCAGCTGTTCGTCATCAAATGGAAATATCTTCATGATGCGGACCACCTGGGCGCAGGAATAGTAACAGCCGAGGCTAGCCACTACTATCAGGTCGAACTTGTTGTCATCAAAGCTTGCCTTCTTCACCTTATTATATAGTTTGGAGAAGGAAGCATCATCGAGACAATAGCCGTAATCCATTCTGCCATCTGGATCACATTTTCCATCGTAGATGGGTGGGGTAGGGTGTTGTGGCTGCTGTACATTTGATGTTTGGCTGTTTGGTTCTATGATTCTTGTATCGTACTGCACAACCTTTCCGTTTCTGTCGAAGAAGACCGTGATGTACTTGGAATCTCCAGACAGATAATTATATTTGTCATATTCCCATTTGTCCCCATACATGTCGAAACTGGTGAGCTTAGGTTTTCCAAGAATGGCTATTACTTCCTGCTTGGTCATTCCCCGCTCCACGTTTCTTTTTCCTTTAGCCGAAGCCGAGAGGCATACGGCAAACATCAATATGGTTGTGGCGATAAGCGCCATTACTTCATTTCTTTTCATAAGCTAAACTGTTTTTTATAAGTTATTATATTGTTTTATGGTTGCAAAAGTACAGCTTTCTTTTGAAATAAAAAGAGGAGGATTCCCTAAAGTAGAAGGGAAAATCCCTATTCCCGATTTGCAGAGCCTAGTGGCAACATTCTTTGGTTGTACGACTATACACCCTTTAGTTGTATAGCTATATATCCATTGGTCGTATGACTGTTTTATACTTCGAAAAAAAGAATGGTCTTAGTCCCACCACGTTTGTGCATAGTAGGCAAGTAACTTATGGTATAAGTACCATGCTTTCAACTGGTATAGTTCATGAGGATGCTCTATATACCAATCTTTAGCTTTTTGGTTATGTGATAATTTCAGATAGCGGTCAAGGTTTTTCATATTTACCTTTACCAAGCAATGGTACTTCACATTGTCGTCTTTCATTTTATAGAACTTTCCATCATCTATTGGCACAAACTCCATCTCTCCTTCATATTCGAAAAGATCAACATCGTGGTCAAACATAATGTCATGAAGCTTGATAGCGATTTTAAGCCAACGTACTATTGGTTCGTAAGTTTCCGTAGTGGCAATATGTCCGTGCTTGTAGTATTCAATCTGTTCCTCAATTTGTGTTCTCTGTAACCAGTAGAAATCTCCATATTCAAATGGGTACGTATGGAATGCAGCCTGTTTGATGAGTTGCCAGTGCTTTTTGCAACAGCACACTCTGAACCAACAGCAAATAGAACGATATTTGCTTGTAATATGGCAATACCACCAAATATCTATGTTTTCCCATAGTTTGGCAAGGCCTTTCTTCTCTTCCCTATCAATTAATTTTAAACTCATATCTCTATCCTCCAATTAAAACGCCACAAAGATACTAATTATATCTGAAAATGAGAAGAATAAAGCGAAAAAATCGATCTTTTATTTGTAAGTTTGTGATTTTTTGATTATCTTTACCGCCGAATAGGCTAAAGAGGGTGACAAATGATGTTCCTCTTACCTATAATATAATTAAGAAAATGAGAACAGCGAAGAAATTATTTGCAGAGCTAAATAGCTTTGATGAAAATAGAAGAATAGAGGCCAAGTCGGCATCGGCTGTTGGCAAGAGCATGATGGAAACGGTTTGTGCTTTTGCCAACGAGCCAGGTCTGTGCGGTGGCTATCTGCTTTTAGGTGCCAAGCGTACCGGAATAGCTGAAGACGGCAGGCCTATTTATGAGCCTGAGAATATAGAGAATACTGACAAGATTCAATCTGATTTTGTCGCTATGTGCAATTCAATGTTCAATGTTCGTATTCGCCCGATTATTAATGTGGAAGAATATTTGGGTAAGACTGTTATTGTTGTCAAAATCGAAGAGTTACCTGAGAGTCAGAAGCCTGCGTATTTTGCCAAGCGTGGTTTGCCTGAGGGGGCGTTTCGTCGTATAGGTCCTTCTGATGAAAAATGCTCAGAAGAGGATATGTATCTTTTCTATCAATCTGCTGATACCTATGATAGTTGTATTGTAGATGATGCAGACCTTGATGATATAGATGAGAATGCACTCAATTTCTATCGTAAACTTCGCAAGGAAGTGAATCCTGATGCGGAAGAACTGACGCTGAATGATGTAGATTTGTTGAGGGCATTAGGAGCTATTAAGAAGAATAAGCAAGGTGGATATGATTTGACTTATACGGGGCTCTTGGTTTTTGGAAAACAAATGTCGCTTCGTCGTTTGGTTCCTTCTTTCAGAGTTGATTACATTAGAATTTCTGGCAATCAATGGTTAGCTGATGGCGATAATCGCTTTGAGCAAACTATCGATATGCGCGGACCATTAATCCTCATGGTAAACAAGGCATGTAGTGCTGTGATGGATGACCTGCCAAAAGGCTTTGAACTGAAGAAAGATTCCATGCAGGCATCTACACCAGCGATTCTTCCCAATAAGGTATTACGTGAGGCGATAGTCAATTCGTATATTCATCGTTCTAATCGAGTGAATCAGCCGATTCAGATTATCCGCTATTCCAATCGTATTGAGATTCACAACCCTGGCTATTCTCTGAAACCTCAGGATGATTGGGGAGAGCCAGGCTCTATGCTTCGCAATCCAAGAATCAGTGAGATTTTCCATGATACGAATCTTGCTGAGACTAAGGGTACTGGTATTGGTGCGATGCGCAGATTGATGAAGGAGGCAGGCTTGATGCCGCCGACTTTTGAGTCGAACCATGAAGCGAATAAGTTTACGGCAAGACTTCTGCTCCATCATTTTCTCAGCAAGGAGAATATGGAGTGGTTGGCTCAATATGCCGAGTTTGGCTTGGTGAATGAGCAGAAGCTGGCTCTAGTCTTCGTGAGAGAAGTGGGTGCGATAGATAATGCTACTTATCGCCAGCTGGATTCTTCGATTACTCATGCCCGTGCACGCTTGGAGATTCATAAACTCTGTGATCTTGGATTCCTAGAGAAAAAAGGGCAAGGTCGTAACACTTATTATATAAGAACCTCCAAGGTGGTATCCTTAGGAGAAAGGTTACGACCTCAGAACGAAAGGTTACTACCTCAAGATGAAAAGATACCACCTCAGGGCGAAAGGTTACTACCTCAGCATGGTATATTGGGCGAAAGGTACCAAGGTGAGAACGAAAGGTACCAAGCTTTTGAAGAAAGGTACCAAGGTGAGGTTGGTACCTTTGGAGAAAGGTACCAAGGTGTAAATCGGGAAGAATTGTTGCTTCTGTTGCCTGATGATATAAAAAAGAGAATTGATGAGGTCGGGAAAAGGGTTCCTAAAGATGTTCTGAACAAGTTGGTGGTTGATATGTGTTCTATTATTCCTTTAAGTATGGATGATCTTTCTGTATTGCTACATAGAAATTCAAAGTCATTCAAAAATAAGAATATTAAGGTTCTGTTGGAAAACAATCAGCTCTTTTATTGGATTCCGGAGATGATTAATCATCCACAACAAAAGTATATAGCAGATCCTTCAATGACTCGAAGTAAAACAAAGAAGAAAAAATAAAATAAAAAAGTCCGTGGTAATTTGTTTTCCCACGGACTTTCTTATTATATTGTTATTGAAGCTTATGCCTTGAAGCTCTCCAAGTCTTCTGCCTTGAAGTTCTGGATGTATGTTGAATGACCGAGAACTTCCTCCTCTGCCATGCGAACATATACGTTGGCACTCTTGGCAAACATCTCTGGTGCCTTGGTAGCATCATCGAGGATGAGGAGAGACATCACGATGTCGCCAGTCATGTTGTAGAGACGGCGAGCCAGGAAGTCGTGAACTGCCTGATCGTTAGCCTCCTTCACCTTGTTGATGGCAGCCTCGTAAAGGTCTACGAGCTTAGCTACACGTTCCTTCAATGCCTTCAGATCATCTGATACCTCGTTCTCCAACATCTCCTTGATGATGCTGAGATAAGTGCCGTTGGTGATGTAGCGGATGGCTGCAACAACCTGAAGCTGAGTAGTACCCTCGTAGATAGAGAAGATGCGGGCGTCACGGAACAGGCGCTGGCACTTGTACTCCATGATGAAACCAGAACCACCGTGGATGCTGATGGCATCGTATGCATTCTGGTTAGCATACTCTGAGTTCATACCCTTTGCCAATGGAGTAAATGCATCAGCCAAGCGGGTGTATTTCTTCATCTCCTGACGCTCCTCTGGAGTGAGCTTAGTGTCGCGGGCGATGTCTTCCAAAGCCTTGTAGATATCTACGTAGCGAGCGCAGCAGTAAAGGAGTGAACGGCCTGCATCCAACTTAGCCTTCATTCTTGAAAGCATGTCGTATACAGCTGGGAAGTTGATGATCTTCTCACCAAACTGAGCACGCTCCTTGGCATAAGCCAAGCCCTCATTGTAAGCCTCCTGCTCTACACCTACACTCTGAGCTGCAATACCCAGACGGGCACCGTTCATCAGAGCCATCACGTACTTGATCAAACCGAGACGGGTGTTACCGCAAAGCTCAGCCTTGGCATTCTTGTAAACCAACTCGCAGGTAGGAGAACCATGAATACCCAACTTGTGCTCGATGTGACGAACAGTTACGCCACCATCACGCTTGTCGTAGATGAACATAGAAAGACCACGACCATCCTTGGTACCTTCCTCTGAACGAGCCAGAACCAGGTGGATGTCTGAGTCACCATTGGTGATGAAACGCTTCACACCGTTCAGACGCCATGTGCCGTCCTCATCCTGTGTGGCCTTCAGCATCACGCGCTGCAAGTCGGAACCAGCATCAGGCTCAGTCAAGTCCATACTCATGGTCTCGCCAGCGCAGATGCGAGGAATATACTTCTGGCGCTGCTCCTCAGAACCGAACTCATAGAGCGTATCGATACAGCTCTGGAGTGACCAGATGTTCTGAAAACCGGCATCGGCAGCAGCGATGATTTCAGAAGCCATAGAGAAGATGGCGTTAGGCAAGTTCAAACCGCCGTAACGACGAGGCATTGACAAGCCCCAGAGGCCAGCCTTGCGGGTAGCATCGAGGTTCTCGAATGTCTTGCTGGCATAAATCATGCGGCCGTTCTCCAAGTGTGGACCTTCGAGGTCAACATCCTCAGAGTTTGGTTCGATGATGTTAGCAGCTACATCGCCGGTAATATCCAGCAATCGCTTGTAGTTCTCGATGGCATCCTCGTAGTTGACAGGAGCATCTTCAAACTGGTCTTTTTCTGCGTAGTTGCGCTCCTTCAAGTCAACAACACGCTTCATCAATGGGTGATTGAGATGAAATTCAATCTCAGGGTGATCACTATAGTAATTAGCCATTTTACTTTTCTTATTTAAATAATGTGTAATGCAGATTACTTAGAATTCTGCTTGTAGTACTTGATGAGCTTAGGAACCACATCCTCAACATTGCCGTTGATAACGTAGTCGGCAATCTTGTTGATTGGAGCATCAGGATCGTTGTTCACGGAGATGATGATACCTGAATCCTGCATACCGGCGATGTGCTGAATCTGACCAGAGATTCCGCAGGCGATATAAACCTTAGGATGAACGGTAACACCAGTCTGACCAATCTGACGGTCGTGATCTACCCAGCCTGCATCTACTGCAGCACGGGAAGCACCAACCTCGCCATGGAGGAGATGAGCCAACTCGAAGAGCTGGTCGAAACCTTCCTTGCTTCCTACACCATAACCGCCGGCTACGACGATGGCAGAACCCTTCAGGTTGTGCTTGGCAGCCTCAACGTGGTGGTCGAGTACCTTTACTACGAAATCCTCAGCAGGAACATACTTGCTTACCTCTGGATAAACCACTTCCTTCTTGCACTCACCCTCGTAGATGCTCTTCTGCATCACGCCGGAACGGACTGTAGCCATCTGTGGACGGTGGTCTGGGTTTACGATGGTAGCCACGATGTTACCACCGAAAGCTGGACGAATCTGATAGAGCAGACCCTCGTAGCGCTTGCCGCTCTTCTTGTCGTCGTAATCACCAATCTCGAGCTCTGTACAGTCGGCAGTCAAACCGCTGGTCAATGAAGAAGAAACACGAGGACCGAGGTCGCGACCGATAACGGTGGCACCCATCAATGCAATCTGAGGCTTCTCTTCCTTGAAGAGGTTGACGAGAATGTCGGTATGTGGAGCTGAAGTATATGGGAACAATCCCTCAGCATCGAAAACAAATAATTTATCTACACCATAAGGGAGAATCTGATCTTCTACCTGGCCCTTGATGCCGGTACCTGCCACGATGGCATGGAGCTCCACGCCCTGCTGGTTGGCGAGCTTACGACCCTTGGTGAGCAATTCCTGAGATACTTCGGCAACGGTTGTGCCTTCTACCTCGCAATATACAAATACGTTGTTCATTGTCTTTTTTAATAAAGCATTTTTAAATGAATCGGAGTCTGAATCATCCTTCGATGATTATCCGATAATACTTTCGTTCAACAATTCCTTCATCAGTCCGTCGATGTCCTCATCGCTGCTGGTCAGGGTCTTGCTTTCCTTAGCCTGGAACACGATGTTCTTCACGGCCTTCACCTTGGTAGGAGAACCGCTCAAACCGCACTGTGCAGGGTCGCCATCCACATCGGCAACGCTCCACTGGTTCAAGGTGAGGTAAGGGCGTTCCTCATAAAGGTTAGCCCAAGGCTCATCACCCTTGCGCTCCATAGGGCAGGTAGCGTATTTATATTTCATTACGAGCTTCACGTTGCAAGGGCGACATGGAGCAGCACTGCCGTTTACGGTGATAACCAATGGCAATGGAGCCTCTACGGTCTCAACACCACCGTCGATGAGGCGGCGGATAGTAGCCTTGCCATCTTCTACCTTGAGGATTTCCTCTGCATAGGTAACCTGGTTCAATCCCAACTTCTGAGCCACCTGAGGACCCACCTGAGCAGTATCACCATCGATAGCCTGGCGACCACCGATTACGATGTCAACGTCACCAATCTTCTGGATACCTGTAGCAAGGGCGTAAGAAGTAGCCAATGTATCAGCACCAGCAAAGAGACGGTCGGTGAGCAACCAACCTGTATCTGCACCACGATAGAGACCCTGGCGGATGATTTCGCCAGCACGTGGAGGACCCATGGTCAAAATTCCAACTGTAGAACCTGGATTCTGCTCCTTCAAACGGAGAGCCTGCTCCAATGCGTTCAAATCTTCAGGATTGAAGATGGCTGGAAGAGCTGCACGGTTTACGGTGCCTTCGGCTGTCATCGCATCCTTACCCACATTTCTTGTGTCAGGTACTTGCTTGGCAAGTACAACGATTTTTAAACTCATATTAATAAATGGTTATTGTTATAATTTCCTTTAAGTTGTTAGTGCTCGGTACTCAAGTTGGGCGTTTTCGAGTTCGGTTGTAGGGCGCTTGGATGCCCTCTTCTTCACTTTCCAATGTTCAATTTGGGACAAAACACGTCGGCAAAAGTAACACTTTTTTGTGTGTTATACAAATATTTCTTTATAAAAATGCACAAAAAGGGTTGGTTTGTGCCCAAAAAAGAATATTTGTGCAGGTTTTTCTTGGAATAATGAAAGAAAAGTTGTAGTTTTGTAGCCGAAAGACTTTAGTCTTTGTTGAATGTTAATAAAGAAAAGTAGCTAAAAATAATGAAGAAAGTTTTTGTAAGTGGTTGTTATGACTTGTTGCACAGCGGCCACGTTGAGTTTTTCCGCCAGGCGTCTCAGTATGGCGACCTATACGTTGGTATCGGTTCCGATCAGACGATTCTTGGCTATAAGCACCATAAGACGTTCTATCCTGAACAGGAGCGTCTCTTCATGGTGAAGTCTATTAAATACGTGAAGGATGCCTACATCAACCAGGGGGATGGCATTATGGACTTTATCCCTACGGTAGATATGGTGAAGCCTGATATCTTTGTGGTAAATGCCGATGGCAGCAACGATACCAAGCGCAAGTTCTGCGAGGAGCGTGGCATTGAGTATGTGGTGCTGGAGCGTACGCCTGCCGAAGGCTTGAAGGCGCGTTCGAGCACGGATATCAAGGATTCAACCTGTCAGCTTCCTACCCGTCTCGACCTGGCGGGCACCTGGATAGACCAGCCTTACGTAAGTTGCTATGCGCCTGGCTGGGCGATAACCATGTCGCTTATTCCTACCTTCGAGGTGCGTGAACGCTGTGGTCTTTCTACTTCAACCCGCAACATGATTAAGAAGATATGGCCGGTGAAGTTGCCTGATATGAATCCTGAGATTCTTGCCAAACTGGTGTTCTGTTTCGAAAACGACCCGGAGCGCAGCGACGGCATCATCAGCGGTGCCCAGGATTCCATCGGTATCTGCATGCCTGGATTGGTGCGCCATCATTATGACAACCGTTTCTGGCCTGATAAGTTTGAGACTTGCGATGACGAGGATGTTCTCTCTTGGGTAGAGAGCCACGTCTGCATGATTCCGATGGAGCCACGTCGTCCGGGCTGTTCTGTGATTGAAGGCAAGGATATCAACGAGGTTAAGGTGAAGAATCTTGCCAAGGCTGCCGATGATTGCTGGAATGCGATTCTCAACAGGGATCTTTCTGCGTTTGCCTCTGCCTTCAAGGCTTCGTTTGATGCGCAGGTTGCCATGTTCCCAGCCATGATTCAGGGTTGTGTGCAGGGATTTATAGATAAATATTCTGCCCTGCCTGAGGTTCATGCCTGGAAGATGCCGGGTGCAGGTGGCGGCGGCTATCTGGTACTGGTTGTTGATGATGTGAAGGATTTCAAGGAGAAGCATCCTGAAACCATCGATTTGACGATTAGAAGAAAGTAGCGAGGGTGGTTGAATCATCTCCCCTGTATATAGATTAGGCACGGATTACACGGATTTTCCTTTAAATTATAAATGCGTTTTTTGCATTATCGTCTTAAATCTCCGTGTAATCCGTGTAATCCGTGCCTGAAATTTGCTTACACCCTCTTATTCGAAGCTCTTGAGTCTTGCGATATATTTGCCCAGAATATCGAATTCGATATTCACCACGGTTCCTTCCTCAATGTTGCAGAAGTTGGTATTCTCGCGGGTATAAGGGATGATGGCTACGGTGAAGGTGTTGTCGGTTGGCTCACATACGGTGAGAGAAACGCCGTTCACGGTTACGCTGCCCTTATCTACGGTGAAATATCCCTTACGCGCCATCTCTTTGTTAAGCTCATACTCAAAAGTGAAGTAGGTTGAACCATCGGCATCCTTCATGGCGATGCATTTGGCTGTTTCATCTACATGGCCCTGAACGATGTGACCGTCCAGGCGGCCGTTCATCACCATCGAACGCTCTACGTTCACCTTGTCGCCCACCTTGAGCAGTCCCAGGTTGCTGCGGTCGAGGGTTTCCTTCATGGCTGTAACGGTATAGGTGCCGTCTTTGATTTCCACCACGGTGAGGCAGACGCCATTGTGCGCCACGCTCTGGTCGATGCTGAGTTCATCTACGAAAGAACAAGACAGGGTAAAGTCAATGTTCTCTTTATCATGCTTGATAGCCACAACGGTGGCCATTTCTTCTACGATTCCACTAAACATATATTCTATTTTTATTTGGTTTCATGATTATTTCAGTATGCAAAGATAGGGTATTCGGCTGAAACAACCAAATTATTTAAGTTCTTTTGATAATAACTAAAATGTTTAACTTTGTTTCTCCAGTGCCCTGGGCATTGTTGAGCATGTAAATGTCGTATTTCAATTCCATATTCTAGTTTTCAGGAAATGCTCATTCGGAATGAGTGGTTTTGTTCTGAATTACTCATTCTGAATGAGTAAAAACGATAGAAATTACTCATTCTGAATGAACAAAAATGAAGATTTGTTTGGTTGTTTACTTAAAAAATCGTATTCATCGAGTTGAAACGCCGCGGAGATAGATGGCAAGCAGGTTCATGTTCTTCCTGCGTGGGAATGGATGTTGAGAGAGAAGTGGAATATTATAAAAAAAGTGATATATGGAAACATTTCATGATGTGATATCTGGCAATCAACTGTTATTGGTTGATTTCCTTGCCACATGGTGCCAACCTTGATGCTCTTCCGCAATGGCGATGTGCTGTATCGGGAGAGTGGTGCGATGTCGCAGGCAGACTTGATGGATTTGCTTGATCCTTTTATATAAAGGAAGCATGACTTGTTGATTGCCCATTTCGAATTTACAGCAAATTTACAACAAATTCGGAATGGGATAACCTTTTGCAAGGATTTTCTTTGGAATATATGATTTTATAGTGTTGTATCAAGGTGCTGAATTGTAGGGGATTAATAGATGTCTTAAAATTATTTTTTATTTTCTTAGTCGTTTTTGCTGATTTATCCGAAATTTATTGTAAATTTGCAGTAAATTTGCGGACAGTCTCAAACTAAAGGGCATTCGTATAGATTATACAAAGGATTAAAAAGTAGACCAACAAATGGTAAAAAAACAAATAATAGAATTGTTAAACCTACTTGGGTTTCGCCAAGATGGTAATATATATACAAAAAAATATAAGACAGCTCTGCATCCCTTACAAGTTGATGTAGAGAAAGAGCTTATATATTATGATAATAGCGGTATTACGGTTAATCGTACTAACACTTCCAATTTTAGCGAAGATGAAAACCTTGTGGTATTAGAATGTGTTGACCGTCTTTTGTCTAAAGGATACCAAGCTAATCATATAGAGTTGGAGCCTCATTGGAAATTAGGGCATGGTACAAAAGGTGGATATGCCGACATTTGGGTTCGTACATACACTGATAATGTTTTTGATGGTAATGATGACGATAAGAATTCTTTGCTTATCATCGAATGCAAAACAAGCGGCGCTAAGTTTGGCGAAGCATGGAATGATACATTGGATGATGGTGCTCAGTTGTTTTCTTATTTCCAGCAAGAGCCTGCTACAAAATTCTTGTGCCTTTATACGTCTGACATTGTTGATGGAAAAGTCCTGCCTGAATATAAATTGATCAATGTGCAAGACAACCAGGATTTGTTGGAATCAGATAAGAATGCACAGAGCTATCAGAATAAGAACGACAAGCAGCGTTATCGTGTTTGGAGAGATACTTATTGTTGCGACTATGATACAAAGGGCTTGTTTGAGGATGATATTAGACCATACGAGATTGGCAAGAACAAATATACTGTTGCTGACTTAGTTGAGGTGAATAATGAGGAGATTCAAAAGAAGTATCATGAGTTTGCCCTTATATTGCGTCAGCATAATGTGAGCGGTCGTGAAAATGCATTCGATAAGTTGGTCAATTTGTTCTTGGCAAAAGTCGTGGATGAAACCAATAACCCTGAAGATTTGCATTTCTATTGGAAAGGTACTGCGTATGATGATGATTTCCAGTTGCAGGACCGTTTGCAGAGATTGTATCGGGATGGAATGGAACTTTTTTTGAGTGAAAAGGTTACTTATATAGAAAATAGCCAGATAGATTTGGCCTTTAGAAGATTTAAGAACGACCCAGATGCAACAAAGAAGACCATTATGGAGTATTTCCGTGCCTTGAAGTTCTTCTCTGATAATGATTTCTCATTTATCAGTGTACATAATGAGAAGCTTTTCCGTCAGAATGCTGTAGTTTTGAGGAAAATGGTGAAGATGTTGCAAGACATTAGATTGAAGACAGATCAAGTTAATCAAAATCAATTCTTGGGTGATTTGTTTGAAGGTTTCTTGAACAGAGGTATCAAACAGAGTGAGGGACAATTCTTCACACCAATGCCTATTGTTCGTTTCCTTGTTTCTTCTTTGCCGTTGGAACATATTGTACGAGATAATGAAACTATACCATGGGCAATAGATTATGCCTGTGGTGCTGGACATTTCTTGACGGAGTATGCTGTGAGAATTAAAGAGTTCGTAGAGAAGTATCGCAAGGATATTCCTCTTAAAGAATATTACTCTCGAATTACGGGTATTGAAAAAGAATATCGTTTGTCGAAAGTGTCTAAGGTTTCTGCATTTATGTATGGGCAAGATGACATTAAGATAGTCTATGCTGATGCTTTGGTTAAACATGCTGATGTAAAGGATGGACAATACGAGGTCTTGGTAGCTAATCCACCATATTCTGTTTCTGGCTTTTTGGATACCTTGACAGAGGAGCAACGCAAATGCTATACTTTATATAACGATGACTTGAATACGGATAAATGCAATGCTATTGAAGCATTCTTTATAGAGCGTGCTGCGCAACTGTTGAAAAGTGGTGGCGTGGCAGGAATCATCTTGCCAGTGTCTGTATTGAATAGAAATGGAATCCATGCTCATGCTCGTGAGATTATCTTGAAGTGCTTCGACATTGTGGCTTTGGTAGAGTTTGGAAGTGGAACCTTTGGACAAACAGGAACAAATACTGTTACCATGTTCTTGCGTCGTAAGGAAACAAATACGCCAGATGCCGAACACTATAAAAATAGGGTGAATAGTTGGTTTGCTCAGCGTGATGAAACCAATGCGGTTTACCAAGATGAACATTTGTTGGAACTATATTGCAATCATTGTGGTTATCAATTAGAGGACTATAAAACATTTGTTGGTGGAAAGTTTGATGATGGTTTCTTGAATACAGAGACCGTCCAGGCTTACTATGCTTCTTTCTTTGGCAATCAGCGTAATGCCATGAAGGATGTTTGTGATGAGGCTAAGACTATCAGAAATAAATATCTTTCTCGTGCCAATACAAGAAGATACAAGCAATTGCCTTTGGTGGAGCAAAACCAAATCAAGGAAAAGGCTTTCTTGAATTTTGTTACAGCCATAGAAAAAGAGAAAGTATATTACTTTGTTTTGGCTCATGCTGTGTCTCAACCTGTGCTATTGATCAAGTCTCCAACTTCTACATCAGATGTCAAGAAGTTCTTGGGGTATGGCTGGAGTGACAGTAAAGGCAATGAGGGCATTCAGTATCTGAATATCGGTAAGGCAAAGTCAAGCGATGACGAAGAAGGAGAGGACGATGATACCATGAGTCAAATTCGCGGTATAGATGGTGTGCAGACTCCTCTGTTTAATCCTGCCAATCTTTTTGATGATGATAAGATTAATACTTTGATTCGCAAAAACTTTATGGGAGAAGAAGTCGTTATACCAAAGAACTTGGAGACTTATGTAACAAAAGGGCGTTTGGTGGATATGTTGGACTTCACAAGAACAGCTTTTACTAAAGAGTTCAAGACTTCTTTGAGAAAGAAGCAAATTGAATATCGTTGGAATTCTTCTCTTATGGAGGATATTTTGTTGCCTATTAAGGGCTCAATATCTAAAATTGCGAATGAACAATTATTGAAGGAAGGACAATGGCCTGTATTGACGCAAGAAACAGATAAGATCATATCTGGATATACAAATCAAGACAATCCAATAACTGATGTTCCTTTAATTCTATTTGGGGATCATAGCTGTACTTTAAAGTATGTAGATTTTCCGTTTTTTAGAGGCGCTGATGGCACTCAGTTGATCAAAACTTCAGAAGAAAAAGGTTGCTTAAATAAATATTTGTATTATTTCTTATCTTCTATGGAAATAGAAAATAGTGGAAAATATGAACGTCATTTTAAATATGTAAAGAAGCTAAGAGTTCCTTTGCCACCAATGGATGTGCAGAAGAAAATTGTGGAAGAGTGTGAGAAGATAGATAAAGCAGTTGCCGAAGACAATGAACAGATTAGAAATATAGAAGTTACTATATCGAAAATGATGTTAGAGGTGGAGGGTGATGCTCAGAAAATTCAGAAACTCTGTTCTGCAATTAATCCATCCAAATCTGATGTTAATTCATTGGAAAAGTCAATGTTGGTATCATTTGTGGAAATGTCTTCTGTAAGTAATGATGGGTATATCGAGCAGACGGTTGACAAACCTTTGGCTGACGTAAGAAAGAGCAGTTATACTTATTTCGCAGAAGGAGATATTATTATAGCTAAGATAACTCCTTGCATGGAGAATGGAAAATGTGCATTGGCTACAGGATTGAAGAATGGTATAGGATTTGGTAGCTCTGAGTTCCATGTATTTAGAGCAAATGCTAAACTTATTAATAACGTCTATCTCTTTGCATACTTGAATAGAAAAGAAATTCGTTCAAAGGCAGCAGAGGTTATGACAGGTTCGAGTGGGCATAGACGTGTGCCAATCTCGTTCTATGAAGATTTGGAAATTCCTGTTCCTTCAATGGATAAGCAAATGCTGATTGCTGAAAAATACAAAGGGCTAATGAAAGATATTGAGAGCCTCAAGCAGCAAATAGCAAATGCTTCCTCTCGCAAGCAAGCCATCTTGGACAAATATTTAAAGTAACAAAGCACAATGAATAAAGACGAAATAGGTTATGTTTATATCCTTACCAATCCGAGCTTTCGGGAGGATTGGGTGAAGATAGGAAAAAGTTCACGCCCAGTGGATGTCCGCTCGAAAGAGTTGGACAACACGGCTGTGCCTTTGCCTTTCGAAATCTTTGCCACAATGAAAACGGTGAAGTATAATGAAGTGGAGAAGTTGGTTCATAAAACCATCGACCGTTTGACGGATTTGCGAATCCGTCAGAATCGTGAGTTCTTTAATGTTGCACCTCAAATCGCTTTGGATATATTCAAGGATATAGCCCAGACGATAGATGATGCCGTGGTTACGGAATATGAAGACAATAAGCCAAAAGTATCTTCTCTTGCCTCACAATTACAAAACAAGCCTGAGAAAGAGCACAAAAGACCGCGTTTCAAGTTTAGTATGGTTGGTATCAAAATAGGAGAGATGGTTACTTTTGTTCCAACAGGGGTTGATGTGAAAGTGGCAAGTGACAATACGATAGAGTATGAAGGTCGCATTTATAAGCTATCTCCATTTGTTGGGACATTTCTTCCATTAGAAAAGCAAAATTCTTCTGGAGCTTACCAAGGTGCAAAGTTCTTTTCATATAAAGGTAAAGTATTGGATGATTTGCGAAAGGAAATGGAAAAATAATAATGTCTAATCATAAGTCATACAAGAATATCATTTTTTGACTTAGATAATAGCAAAGACGAAACAATGATGAATAATAATATAAAATGTCTAAAGTGCAATTCAGACAATGTGCAGACAGAGGGTGCACTGCATCTTTGTTTGGATTGTGGCTATAAATGGGAGGACGCACCCCAAACTGATTTGGGAGAAATGATCATCTACCAATCTGATGATGGCGTGAAGCTTGATGTGAGATTGGAGAATAAGACGGTTTGGCTAAACCAAGATCAAATCGCCTCCTTGTTTAATAAGAGTAAGTCTACGATAGTAGAACATATATCAAATATTTTTAAAGAGGGAGAACTTGATGAAAAAGTGGTTGTTCGGAAATTCCGAATAACCACTCAGCATGGTGCTATGGCAGGAAAAACCCAAAGCAAAGAAGTGAAGTTCTATAACCTTGATGTTATCATATCTGTGGGCTATCGTGTAAAATCTATTCAAGGCACACGTTTCCGCCAATGGGCTACAGAGCGACTGAATGAGTACATCGTAAAAGGGTTTACGATGGACGATGAACGACTCAAAAATCTTGGTGGTGGCAACTATTGGAAAGAGTTGCTCGACCGTATCCGTGATATTCGTTCGTCAGAAAAGGTGCTCTATCGACAAGTTCTGGACATCTATGCCACAAGTGTTGACTATGACCCTCGAACTGATGCCTCAAAGCTTTTCTTTAAAATCGTGCAAAATAAGTTGCACTATGCTGCTCATGGGCATACAGCGGCAGAAGTTATCTATGAGCGTGCGGATGCCGACAAACCATTTATGGGCTTGACGACATTTGAGGGTGAACTACCAGCTATCAAAGACATCAAAATAGCCAAGAACTATCTGAAAGAAAATGAGCTGAAGATACTCAATAATCTTGTTTCCGGTTATTTTGACTTTGCCGAGATTATGGCAATGGAGCATCGCCCAGTCTATATGATGGATTATGTGAAACAACTTGATACTATCCTGCAATCCACAGGGCGACCTTTGTTGAAGGGATCGGGAAGTATCAGCCATGAAGAGGCAATGGACAAAGCTATAGCTGAGTATCGAAAATATCAGATAAAGGTATTAACTCCTGTAGAGGAAGCTTATCTTGAATCCATCAATGCTTTGGGAAAAATTGCAAAGCGCAAGGGAAGACAATCGGGGGAAAATCATTAATGTAACGTTCTGATGAGAATCATGTAACAGATAGTGCCAGCGGCTCCAATGATGAGGAGATTCATCCCGCATATCATCATACCCGAAAGGGAACTGGTATGGTATTTTGAGCCGATTCGACATAAAGTCACCTTCGAAAATAGCTTCTCAAAAACAGCAATTAAAATTTCATTCTCCTTTCACAATTATCATAGTGTGCACATAATCATTCACTTAAGTGTGAAAGGAGAATTCTGTATCCCAATATTTCTACGACAATCAGGGGAAACGACAAAAGAACCAACTGCGCTTACCACCGCACCATTTACCTTGAGCTGAAACAACAATCATAATCAGCAGAAAGGACCATTAATATAAGGAGAAGTCAACTTAGTCTAAAGGAGAAAGCAACTATCACAAAAGGAATAGAAAAGGCTTCTTTGTATCGGATGACCCGGGTCATTCATATAGATGACGGGAGTGAGCCAGATAGATGACCCGAGTCATCCATATAGACGAGCTTAGTCATCCAGCCGATAAATCGTCCCTTTTCGCCTGCCAATATCTATCTCTCATCCTTCTGTTTACTATGCTTCATCCCACTATTCATTATCAAGACGCTCATTATTCATTATTAAAACATCTATTATTGACTATACCAGATCCTTGCCCCACCTATACCATACTCATTAAAAGCAAGACACATCGTCATGTTTAAGCTTAGCCATCAATTACCATCTCAAAATAAAGAGATTTTTCCTTTCACACTTAACTCTCTTATTTTCAATATAATCCACATTCCGTGAAAGGAGATTTATAATCTACCTTAAATATTTTCAGCAAATTTATCCCCCTAAAATTTGGTGGATTCAAAAAAGTAGTACCTTTGCTAACTTCTATGGGATTACCTGTCGAGAAGAAGCTGAGGCTTATCTGAAGAATAAGATACTCAATGAAAGGTTGAAAAAGGTTTGTCGTATTCTTTTGGAGCAGGTAAGGGGAGGAAAGAGTGCTCACCAAATCTTGGGAGGAATTGATTCATACAAGGTTAAGTCTTGCCTCACGCTCTTTGATGCCGTCTTGCCCAATGATATCTTTGTGGAATGGCTGGACACCGCACACTACCTAATTTATTGTGTAAGAATTAGTTTAGTGCTGCTTAGTGAGGTGTGCGGTAGAAAATCGAAACTATGTTTCTACAACCTGGTAGTCGGAGAATCTTAATCCCGATCATTATAATAGTTCCTGCGGAGGGCACGAAAGTGCCCTCCGCAGGAACTATTATTGTTTACTGGAAGCTGCTTTCCATTCATCATAGATATGGCTAAAGATAGCTACGCCATCATTCAGTTGCTTCCTAGCTAAAGACTTATCTTTGTTCCACCATTCAAGAATGTAATCCTTCAGTCCCTCATATTCCTTTTGATCCTTGAATTGTCTATCCAGGCTTCCCATTTTGCCAAGCGTTGCATTGTAAAGAATAAATGCCCTTTCCTGTCCATTAGGCTTCAGTGCATACCAAGTAGCCCAAGAGTTTCCTGTGTTTATGCCATTGCCAGGCAGAAATACGTGAACTTGGTAGACAGATGCATTCTTGCCGCGGTAAAGGAGTTCCATAAGGCGATCCTCTTTTACAGTCCTAATCGAATTACGTGCTATCGTTTGGCAATGTTCCCACACTTCGCCTTCAGGGTGTTCCTCGGTGAGTGCAAGCCATTCCATCTTGCTTACTTTCTCAGCATCGTACTTCTTGGCTTTTTTGCCATCTGGATTCTCGGCAAGTCTTACTTGATATTCTAGCGCCCACCCCATGTACTTCTTAGGAATGTAGCCCTCTATCTGTTTGCCATCCATCATAGTGAGGCGAACATGGCGCATTTCTGGGTCGTCATTCTTGCGAGCGTGTGCAGCTATTGCTACCACCATTACTGCCATGAGCAGCCAAAACTTCATTGCTTTCATAATGATTCCTTTTAGTTGTTATTTATTGTTTGTCATCTAATACTTCTATCACTCGTTGTATCATAGAACTTCGGTTGTGTTCACCTAGTCCAATGAGCTTCTTTTCCCATTCCTGCGAAAGTCCTACACAGTGGCAAAGTTCTCGGATAAAGGATTTGTCGCATTTCTTATAGGTATCTCCCAGACATATAAGCTTGCCATCAGTCTGTCTGACATAGAAGTCGCAAGCCGTCTTGCTTGGGATGAAAAACATTGCTGCTGCTGTGTTACATTGCCTAGCTTTCATTCCTCCCATGTCCGTCACGGAATAACCTTGGGAGGCATAAATATAGACTTGCAATCGTGGGTGGTTGATATATAGCCAGCTCCATCCCACATTTTCCAAAGGAACAAGTGTGCGTACGTTTTGCTTGGAGGTTGCATTCCACACCACTACAGAATCAATGTTGGCGAAAGGTATCACATCGCTAGTGCATTGGCGAGAAAAGAAGTTTCTATAAACTTGAACATCCTTTTTCTTGCGTGGCAAGTCTATTCGGTCATTACTTTCATAGAGTTGCTGGATACCATTCTTTAGGTACACTCGTCCCTCGCATGATTGAGCTTGCATGCTAATAGTTCCCATATAAGCAAGCAAAATGCTTATGATGAGATATATTCGCCCCAAATTTATCTTCTCATGTACGGCATTTTTAATCTTTCGGATAGTCTTGCCATTGGAAAGACGCCAACCTTCTATTTCTTCATATTTGCACATAAGCGATTTCTCTTGATAATTTTTGCAAATATACGAGGAAACTTTCTAATTACCAAATGAATTAACCATTTTTTTATAAAAATAGGCACGCATCCTTTCGGGGGCGTGCCTATAACCTTATTATTATATTATACCTTTATATCACCTTCACTCTCTGCTTGCCTTCTCTTCCGTCTATCACGATCTTCTCGAAGATGATAGCTGGGTCATTAGGTGTCAGGGTAATCGTATGGATGCCGTCGCCTGTGACAGGGAGTTCTACTTCTATCACCTTATCGATGATGCGGGTGGCTATCGTAGGGTAGTAGATGCTGTAGATATTCTCTGGCTTCTCGTTCAAATCCTGATTGAAGTTGACGATAGTAGGCTTGGCTCCATCTACGCTTACGCCATAAGTCATACCGCCCTTGTTCTGGTAATCCAGGGTTGATTTGGTGATGATGTGGATGCGCACCTTCTTGCTGTCTGTTGTATTGGATGAAGCGGCATTTCGTGCCAGGGCATTCATCTTAAACTGATAGGTGATGCTGGCACCCTTTACGCCCTTGGTGTATGGCATGAGCGTCATTCCGGCAAGACTCTTTCCCATGAACGGAATCTGAATCCACTTGGCGCCTTCCTTCTCCTTGCCTTCTGGAGCAGCATCGGTCTTCGATGCGAAGAATGGAGCTTCGATTTCCACCACGCCGTTGTGTTCGGCGATAACAGGAGCCTCGGAAACTGATACCCGGAAGAGCTGCGGACAGGTGTCCTTCTCGAAGGCATCGTTCCATGATGTGTAGCCGATGTGCTTCTGCGTCATCATGCCGTTCCACTTGCCGCCAGCCATCTTGTGGTTGTAATAATCGCAGATGATTGAATCGCGCTTGAAGAGGCGCTCGCACTCATCCGCCCACACATTCGCCTTTGGATTGCCCTGCTTGTAGAGGGCGTTGTTCTGTGCCTGGGCAAAATACATCTGGTGCAGATTGCTCATCAGCTCGATAGGGAAGAGGATAATCTGGCGATAGGCATCGTGGTAGGCTGCCGGCAGACTATTGTACTGGCGCAAAGCATCTGCTTCGAGCTGGAGATACTGATTCACAACCTCCTGCCATTCGCCGTTCTCCAGACCATAGGTGTTCTTGTCGAGCATCTCAGGGGTGCAGCGACCATTATATTTGCAGATAAGATTCAGAATGCGTGCCGCCTCATCTGCCTGCGATTCGCCAAACTGCTGGGTGCACCAGTTGCGGGTATGACGGGTAATGTTGTTCGCATCGTATTTGCGAGGATTCCAGGCCATGTCCATAAACTGGCTGATAGGATATTCCATCGGCTTGAGGTCGCCCACGTTGAGAATCCAGAGACGGTCGATGCCGTTCTCGTAGGCAAGTGTCAACTGTTCCCAAGGGTTCTGCACAGGGGTAACATTGAGCATCTTCGAGTTTCTTGGCGCACCCACGTAATCTACGTGATAGTACAATCCCCAACCGCCCTTGTGCTTGCGTTCCTTGGCGTTAGGCACACGGCGTACGTTGCCCCAGTTGTCATCGCAGAGCAGCAGGGTTACATCGTCGGGCACCTTCATGCCCTTGTCGTAGTAATCCAGCACCTCTTTATATAAAGCCCATACCTGTGGGGTCTCGCTTGCCTTCTTTCCCGTTACATCAGCGATAATCTTGCGCTGGTCGTTGATGATGTTGGTCATCAGTCGTGTATCAGCCTCGTTGCTCATCGCCTCGTCGCCGTCGCCACGCATGCCGATGGTTACAATCTGTTCGGTGCCCTTCATGCGTTCGATGCCTTCACGGAAGAATTTCTGCAGGTTTTCCTTGTTCTTCTGATAGTTCCAAGGTCCCCATCCCTTGCGGTTGCGGGCATATTCCTGGTGGTTGCGAGCCATCGGTTCATGGTGCGAGGTGCTCATCACCACGCCCATCTCGTCGGCAGTCTTCTCGTTCTCCGGGTCATCGGCATAGAAAGCCCAGCCCCACATGGCTGGCCACATCATGTTACCTCTCAGTCGCAATATCAGTTCAAAGACGCGCTGATAGAATCGGTGGTCTCCATAATCGGTGCCGTATGTATTCTTCACCCACGAGGTGAGGCAAGGTGCTTCGTCGTTGAGGAAGATGCCACGATATCTGACGGCTGGTTCGCCATCGGTATAGACACCCTTGTTTACGAAGATGGAATCGTGATGAACCACGGGTACGTCAGCCCAGTCATACCAAGGCGATACACCCATCTGCTGTGAGAGTTCGTAGATGCCGTAGATGGTGCCTCGGCGGTCGCTACCTGCGATGACGAGCTGACCATCTACCACGGTGATGATGAATTTCTCCCGTTTTCCTTTCAACAGATTTCCATTGATGCGCTTCTGGCGGATGAGCTGGTCGATGGCTGCAGAATGGCCGATGGTACCTACGAGGATGGTAGGTTTGCCGGCAGCATCCTTGTCTTTCAGTCCGGCATCGGAGGTAAGGACAGCCTTGCTTCCGCTCACCTTTATGATATCCTTGACCAGGGCATTGGCTGCATAGCTCACACCTTTGCAGTCGTTGGCATCCATATAGATTTCTACCTTATTATCACGATTGATGAGTAAGTCGCCTTTCTGGAAGGAGACAAACTGGTCGGCTGCGCTCATGCCTAAGGATGAAAGCAAAGCCATGCTCACGAAGAAAATCTTCTTGTTTTTGTTTAGCTTCATACTTTGTAATGTGTATAGATGTTTGTAGTTCAACTTATTATTGTCGGGTGCAAAGGTATGGAATATTCGTTGATTTTACTTTGTTTTCTGTAGTCTTTACTTTCTTATTTGTTTCATTTTCATGTTTCTTGTTGTTTCTTTTTGTGTTTTCACAGAAAAATAGTACCTTTGCACATTAATAATAGGATAGAAAATAGAAATATAAATATAGAAATAGAAACATGATAGACAAACCGACCATAGCCCGTATTATGGACTCCACCAAGATAGAAGAGGTGGTGTCTGAGTTTGTCACGCTCAAGAAGCGAGGCATCAACTATGTCGGACTCTGTCCTTTCCATAACGATTCCCATCCTTCTTTCTCCGTGTCTCCAACCCGAGGTATCTGCCATTGCTTTACTTGCGGCAAGGGCGGAAATGCCGTCAACTTCCTGATGGAGCTGGAGCAGATGACCTATCCCGATGCCCTTCGCTGGCTTGCCAAGAAGTATAACATCGAGATTCAGGAGCGGGAGATGACCAGCGAGGAGAAGCAGCGCGAGAGTGAACGGGAATCCATGTTCATCGTCAACGATTGGGCTGCGAAGTATTTCCAGGACATTCTTCAGAATGATGTGGACGGACGTGCCATCGGTATGCAGTATTTCCGCAGTCGTGGTTTCCGCGACGACATCATCCGGAAGTTCCAGTTGGGATTCGCGCTTCCTCAGCGCACAGCCCTTTATGATGAGGCTGTGAAGAAGGGATACAATCCGAAGTACCTGGTGAGCACAGGTCTTTGCTTCAAGGTGGATAAGGACGAGGAGAACAACAGAAGCGGGCAGGATAAGTATCTGGATAGATTTTCGGGGCGTGCCATTTTCCCGTGGCTCAGTGTGAGTGGCAAGGTGGTGGCTTTCGGTGGACGAGTGCTCGATACCCGCACCAAGGGCGTGAGCCAGAAATACGTCAACTCGCCGGATAGCGAGATTTACCATAAGGAAAGAGAACTCTATGGTCTTTATCAGGCAAAGAAGGCGATAGCCAAGGAAGACTGCGTATACATGGTGGAGGGATACACCGATGTGATTTCCATGCACCAGTGCGGCATCGAGAATGTGGTGGCAAACTCGGGTACTGCCCTGAGCATCCACCAGATTCGGTTGCTCCATCGATTCACCAGCAACATCGTGCTCCTTTATGATGGCGACGATGCCGGTGTGCACGCTGCATTGAGAGGAACCGATATGCTGCTGGAAGAGGAGATGAACGTAAAGGTGCTCTTCCTGCCGGATGGCAACGACCCGGATAGCTTTGCCCGTAACCATACGGCAGCGGACTTCAGAAAATATATCGAGGATCATCAGGTAGACTTCATTCAGTTTAAGACCGATTTGATGCTGCGTGGGGTCACCGACCCCGTGAAGCGAAGTCAGGCTATCAACAGCATCGTGGAGAGTATTTCGAAAATCAAGAATCAGATTACCAGAGCCTCTTACATCACCGACTGTGCCCATCGGCTCGGCGTGAACGAAGCCATCATCGTAAATGCCCTCAATAACTTTGTGCGCAATGGTATGAGCGAGCAGGTGAAGGCTGAGCGCAGGGCGGCTGGTCTTCGTGACCCTAAAGCCACATCGCCTCAGCAGGGCATGCAGCAGGCGCTTCAGGGAACCACACCGCTGGATAAACTCCTGGAAGTGGAAACCTTGCTGGTTCAGGTGGTCATTCATCATGGCGACAAGACTATCGTGGTGCAGGATGTGGATGGCAATAATGTGGAATTGCCGGTGGCGCAATACATCAGTCTTGATTTGGCTGGCGATGATTTCAAGTTTCATAATGAACTCTACAATCAGATATTGCAGGAGGCTGTGGAGCATGTGGAGGAAGAAGGATTTGTGGCAGAAAACTATTTCGCCAATCATCCGAACCCGGAAATCAGTCGCATAGCCGGTTTGCCTACCGGCGACCAGGAGGTTTCTACGGTGAGTCTTCAGCTCAAGATGAGTCAGGAGAAGCTGCGCCAGCTGGTGCTCAAGGATCTGCTCAGTTTTCGCACCCATTACATCGCCCAGCGAATCATCGAGGTGCAGCAGGAGTTTGCCAGGAATCCTACCAACAGGGAACTGCTTGAGGAGTTCATGAAACTCAAGAAGATGAATACCCTCCTGGCAAGTCAGACCAACTCAGTGTTTAATTAGATTAAAAAACGAAAGGTATGATATATTTTCATTGGATTTATCTGTTGCTTTATATAGCGATTATGATACCTGCTATCATCACCGTCTTGATGGACAATCGGCAGCCGGCTAAGACGATGGCATGGATTCTTGTGCTCTCGTTCATGCCTTTCGTAGGAATCATCTTCTACATTTTCTTCGGACAGAACACCCGAAAGGAACGGCTCATCAGCGACCGAAGCATGGACCAGCTCACCAAGCGTTCCATGCTGGAGTTTGCCGAGCAGGAGAATCTTCATCTGCCTGCCAGCAACAAGCCGCTGGTGAATCTCTTCACCAACCAGAACTGGGCTTTTCCCTTCAAGGACAACAAGGTGGATATTTTTACCAGCGGCTACGATTTCATCCTCACCTTATTATATAATATAGGTCAGGCAAAGCATCATATTCATCTCGATACGTATATCATGGAAGATGATGCCTTGGGAAATCTTGTAGCCGATGCCCTGATAGACAAGGCGGAGCAGGGAGTGGAAGTGCGACTCATCTATGATGATGTGGGTTGCTGGAAGGTGAAGGATGCTTTCTTCGAGCGGATGCGCGATGCAGGCATTGATGTTCATGCCTTTATGCCGGTTAGGTTTCCGGCATTTACCAGTAAGGTGAACTATCGCAACCACCGCAAACTGTGCGTGATAGATGGAAAGGTGGGCTTCATCGGTGGCATGAATATCGCCTTGAGATACGTGAAGGGAACGGGGAAGCAACCTTGGCGGGATACCCATCTCAGGATAGAAGGCGGTGGTGTCTATGCCATTCAGCGGGCTTTTCTGATAGATTGGTATTTTGTAGATAGAACATTGGTAAGCAGTCGTAAGTACTATCCGCCGGTGGATATCCATATCAACAATAATTGTCTGGTACAGATAGTGACGAGCAGTCCGATTATGCCTTGGCCTGATATCATGCAGGGCTATGTTCGTATCCTGCTCCAGGCACAGAAGTATGTGTATATGGAGACGCCTTATTTCCTGCCTACAGAGCCTGTGCTCTTTGCGATGCGCACGGCGGCACTTGCCGGAGTGGATATTCGCCTGATGGTACCCCGTCATGCGGATGCCAGGATGGTGGAATGGGCTTCCCGCTCTTATCTGATGGAGGCGATAGAGGCTGGTGTGAAGGTTTATCTTTATATGGGTGGCTTCAACCACAGCAAGTTGCTGGTGAGTGATGACAATCTCTGCACGGTGGGCAGCACGAATGTGGATTTCCGTAGTTTCGAGAATAATTTCGAGGCGAATGCCTTCTTCTATGATGAGGAGATGGCACAGCGCATCAAGACGATTTATCTCAAGGATGAGGCCAAGAGTATCCTGGTGGATGATGTGGCGTATTTCGTGAAGCGCCCATTCATGAAGCGCCTGTTCGAGAGTATCGTAAGATTGCTTTCGCCGCTGCTGTGATTAGGACGGATTTTTATTTAGATATGGATTATTTAGGCACGGATTACACGGCCGTGTAATCCGTGCCTAAAATTTGCTTTTATCTGAATATCGAGAAGTTCACGCTTCCGTAACTTCTATGTTCCAGGAATCTTGGATGCTCGGAGAAATCATAATTCTTGCCATGTTCGAAAACGAAGATGCCATCTTCGTTCAGAAGGTCACCATTCAATACGAGGTCTGGAATTTCAGGGAGTTTCTCCAGAGCGTAAGGTGGATCGGCAAAGATGAAATCAAACTTCTGCTTGCAGGTTCTCAGAAAACGGAACACGTCGCCACGAATCAGAAGATCCTTGTCTTCGCCCAGTTTCTTGAAGCACTCTCTGATGAAGTTGGCATGGTCGCGGTCTGCTTCTACACTGATGACACGCTGGCAGCCACGGGAAACCAGTTCCAGAGAGATGCTGCCTGTGCCGGCAAAGAGGTCGAGGGCTGTGGTATCCTCGAAATCGATGTAATTCTGCAAAACATTAAAGATGTTCTCCTTTGCGAAATCGGTGGTTGGTCGAGCCTTAAACGAACGGGGAATGTCGAAATGGCGACCCTTATATTGTCCTGTTATGATTCTCATAATTTACTTTGAACTTTAAATTATTTTACTAAACTCTTTTTACTTGCTTAAATAGAGCGTTACCAAGTCGAACGGCATTCCTTTGATTTCCGTGATTGGGGCACGATTGAACTCAGCGCTCGGATTCAAGAGAAAGGTCTTCTTGATATATATCTTTGCATTATAGAGGAACCAGTCCTTGTCTGGCACGTCGCCTGCCACATGCAGCTCGTCCTGTACCTGGTCCATGCCCACTTGCTTCCATACATAGAGGATGAAGTAGAGAGCATCCTTGGCGTGGTCTGCCTTGAATGAGTTGAAGAACTTGAAGCGGTTCTTCTCATAGCAGAAGATATCTACTTTCTTATCATGGAAGTAGGCGTAGAGCTTGCGATGGATGCCGGTGAAACTGCGCTGGTGCAGATAGTTCCAAATCGGTTGCATGATAGGGGTGAAGCGCACATCCTTGAAATTATCCTCCACTACCATCTTCAAGTCCTTGTTGATAGGGAATACCGCCACCACATTCAGGTTGGGCTGTACCTTGTGCAGAATTACATCACCATTATGCCCGGTGAAGGCATGCTGATAGAGCACGGGGAGGTCTTCCTCGTGAAACTCCTCGATGGGTACCAGCAGAATAGGGGAGTCGATATACACGCGCACCTTGGTGTAGCCACGTTGCAGCAGATCGCTCTCGCTGAATGCCTGGCGCAAGTTGGCAGCTATCGATACGCCGCTCTTCACGGTGTAAGGCTCGTATATCAACTGATGCTCGGCCTCCCGGTCAACAACCGAAAAGCTGAGTGTATTCTTGCTCACTCTGATGGTGAGTCGTGCTTGTTGTGTTCTGTTACCAGTTATCTGCATTCTAATCTTGTTTTTAATCAGTTTCCTGGGTTGTTTTCCTTACCAGTTTCCTGCGTTGTCGTTGTCTTTTGTGATGTCGCCAATCTTCAGTCCGGGAAAGCGGCCTGCATAGTTGGCTTCTTCCGTCACATTCATGATAGCCTCCTCGTCCAGCCCATCCAGGTAGTCCTCATAGGCGGCGCTGCATTCCATCAGTGGTATCTGCTTTCCGCTTTTTCCCACGATGGTGGCGGCAGCGAGCGAGAATTTCTTGCCATCGGAGTAAGGGATGATTGCGTCGTCTGCCTTCAGATACTTTTCCTTGATGAGGGTAGTGAAATCGCCCGTATATACCCCATGTCTTGCCTTGTATTTCTCCTCGGCAGAGCGAATCAGCATCAGTTTCTCCTTCACCTCAGCCTCTCTGCCCTCCATCGATTTCTGGAAGCGGATGGGCTGGCTTATGCTGAGCACGCAGAGCAGCATCATGACGACTACGCATGCTCCCAGGATAACATTATTGTTTATTTTCCTTAATTTCATTCTCATTTCAAAAAGTATTATTACTTTTGCATCGGCTTTCGGCTCTTGATAAGAGACGACGCCTAACTAGGGTACAAAGATACGCTAAAATACAGACAATACAAAATAAATGGCGTTGAAATTATTAATTATTAATTATAAAAAGAAATTTTGATGATAGTTGATGAGTTAAAATATAAGATATTGCAGCAATTTGGCTTCCCGCCAACCCTGGAGCAGGCGAATGCGCTAGATGTGTTTGCACGCTTCCTTACCGATAGAAACCCGCAGGTGGTGATGATTCTCCGGGGTAGTGCGGGTACGGGTAAAACTTCGCTTTCGGGTGCCATCGTCCGCACCTTGCAGGCCATCCGGCAGAAGGTGATGCTCCTGGCTCCAACGGGCAGGGCGGCTAAGGTGTTTTCGCTGAACAGTGGAACGCCGGCTTATACCATCCATCGACGCATCTATCGCGAAAAGTCGTTTTCCGGAGTAGATGGTCAGTTCAATCTCAACGACAATCTCTTCACCGATACGCTCTTTATGGTGGATGAGGCTTCGATGGTAGCCAATATGGGATTGGGTGGCATGAACTTCGGCAGCGGATGCTTGTTGGATGACCTGGTACATTTTGTGTATCAGGGCAGAAACGACCGCCTGATGCTTATCGGCGATAAGGCGCAGTTGCCTCCTGTTGGCGAAGAGGAATCGCCGGCCCTCAATGCTGCCATGCTGCAGGGATATGGATTGACGGTTTATGAGTGCGATCTGAATGAGGTGCTTCGCCAGAGCGAGCAGTCGGGCATTCTTTATAATGCCACGATGATTCGTCAGATGATAACCCATGATGACATCACCCAACTCCCGAAGATTCGCTTTGCGGGCTTTTCGGATATAAGACAGATGCCGGGTGCCGAACTGATAGAGGCACTTGCCGACAGCTATCATCATGTGGGATTGGATGATACCATCGTGGTGACCCGCAGCAACAAGCGTGCAAACATCTTCAACCAGGGTATCCGAAATATGGTGCTTGATAGGGAAGAGGAACTCTCGCAGGGCGACATACTTATGATTGTGAAGAACAATTATTATTGGATGGAGGAAGAGAGGAAGAAGTTAAGTGAAGAACGAAGAGTGAAGAGTGAAGAATTCAATTGCTTAGCTAATCATAAAGTTCAAAGTTCAAATCTCAAAGCTCCAAGTAACGATATTCCTGCTTTTCTAGCGAATGGTGACAGGGCGAAGGTGCTGAAGGTGCGCCGCTGCATCGACCTCTATGGCTTCCGCTTTGCCACCCTTCTGCTTCAGTTTCCTGATTACGGCAACTATGAGCTAGAGGCTACCGTGCTGCTGGATACCCTGACGAGCGAGGCACCTGCCTTGACCCACGAGCAGCAGGAACAGCTATTCCATCAGATAGAAGAGGATTATCAGGACGTTCCGCTCAAGGCAGACCGAATGAAAGCAATCAGGCAGGACCAGTTCTACAATGCCTTGCAGGTGAAGTTTGCCTATGCCGTCACCTGTCATAAAGCGCAGGGTGGACAGTGGGCGCATGTCTATGTAGACCAAGGATACATGACGTATGATATGCTTACGCCCGATTACATCCACTGGCTCTATACAGCCTTCACCCGTGCCACGGAGATGCTCTATCTGGTGAACTGGCCGGAAACGCAAATCGAAACAAGTTGATCGGGATTGGCTGTTCTGAACGAATAGGTCAAAACGGACTAATTATATGCTCTAAATCTGTATTATAGTACCAATTTGTTTTCAAATCATTCAAAAACCATGTTAATCAGCAAATAAATGGTTAAAAGTTTGATGGTTCAAGAAAAAAGTAGTACTTTTGCACTTAAGTATACACATCTTTTATATAAGAGTGAATCGATGGCAACATCATTCATATAAGAAGATTGAGGTAATATGAAACAGAATAAATTATTAATTTATCATATATTTAGTAATAAATGGAAAATAGAAAAGTAGCTTTAATCACAGGTATTACAGGTCAGGATGGCTCTTATTTGGCAGAGTTGTTGTTGAGTAAGGGTTATGATGTTCACGGAACAATCCGTCGTTCTTCAACAGACTATCGCGAGCGTATTGCTCACTTGGAGGGTACTCCAAACTTCCACCTTCACTATGCCGACCTCGGTGACTCTATGAGTATCATCCAGGTAATGAACAAGGTGAAGCCAACAGAGGTTTACAACCTTGCGGCTCAGAGCCACGTACAGGTGAGCTTCGACTCTCCTGAGTTTACTGCCGATGTTGACGCCACCGGTGTGCTCCGTATTCTGGAGGCTATCCGCCAGTGCGGTTTGGAAAAGACTTGCCGCATGTATCAGGCTTCAACTTCTGAACTTTACGGCAAGGTAGAAGAGGTTCCTCAGAACGAGAACACTCCATTCCACCCTTATTCTCCATACGCTGTGGCTAAGCAGTATGGTTTCTGGATTGTCAAGGAGTACCGCGAGGCATATAATATGTTCTGCTGTTCTGGTATCCTCTTCAATCACGAGAGTGAGCGCCGTGGTGAGACATTCGTTACCCGTAAGATTACATTGGCTGCGGCACGCATCAAGCAGGGTAAGCAGAGCAAGCTCTATCTCGGTAACCTGGATTCACTCCGCGACTGGGGTTATGCCAAAGATTATGTAGAGTGCATGTGGTTGATTCTCCAGGCTGAGAAGCCAGAGGATTTTGTTATCGCAACAGGTAAGCAGCACTCAGTTCGTGAGTTCGCTCAGTTGGCTTTCCACTATGTAGGCATCGAGCTGAAGTGGGAAGGTAAGGAAGAGAACGAGAAGGGTATCTGCGTTGAGGGTCCTGAGGAACTCATCGGCAAGACTCTTGTTGAGGTTTCTCCTGACTTCTATCGTCCTACCGACGTGGTGAACCTCTGGGGTGACCCAACAAAGGCTAAGGCTAAGCTCGGCTGGAATCCTAACACCACATCTTTCGAGGATCTCGTCAAGATTATGGTTGAGAGTGATATGGCTAAGGTGGCTGCTGAGGATGCCGGCGAGAAGGTTCGTTGCAACCTCGTGGAATACTTGGAAAAGGGTATTGTTAAGTAATAGTTAACAGTTGATAGTTAACAGTTGATAGTTAACGGTTGATAGTTAACGGTTGATAGTTTACAATAATAATCAATGTTATCAAAAGATTCTAAGATTTATATAGCAGGACACCACGGACTCGTGGGTTCTGCTATCTGGAATAACCTCAAGAAGAGAGGCTATAACAATCTGGTAGGTCGTTCTCACAAAGAACTCGACTTGACCGACCAGTATGCAGTGGAGAAGTTCTTTGACGAGGAGAAGCCTGATGCAGTTGTTCTGGCTGCTGCCTTCGTGGGCGGTATCATGGCGAACTCATTGTATCGTGCCGACTTCATCATGCAGAACATGAAGATGCAGTGCAACGTAATCAGCAATGCTTATTCTCATGGCGTGAAGAAGCTCCTCTTCCTGGGCTCTACCTGCATCTATCCAAAGAATGCACCGCAGCCTATGAGCGAGGATGTGCTCCTTACTTCTCCTTTGGAATATACCAACGAGGAATATGCCATCGCTAAGATTGCCGGATTGAAGATGTGCGAGAGCTACAATCTTCAGTATGGTACCAATTATATCGCAGTGATGCCAACCAACCTCTATGGTCCTAACGATAACTTCCATTTGGAGAACAGCCACGTAATGCCTGCAATGATGCGCAAGATTTATCTTGCCAAGCTCATTCACGATGGCGACTGGCACAGCATCGAGGTAGATATGAACAAGCGTCCTATCAATCCTACTGATAAGCTTCGCGAAATCATCGGTGAGGGCAATGTGGATGGAAGCAATCCTCATGAGCGCATTCTGAAGGCGCTGGAGTTCTATGGCATCTACGACAACAAGGTGGTGCTTTGGGGAACAGGTAAGCCATTGCGCGAGTTCCTCTGGAGCGAGGATATGGCAGATGCCAGTGTTCATGTGCTTCTGAATGTAGATTTCAAGGATATCATCGGTATTGAGAAGTACAGCTCTGTATTCTATGGTGCCAAGGTAGATGGTGCAGTGGATAGAAACAACTCTGAGGGTCGTGGTGGAGCTATCCCATCTCTCGGTGAGATTCGCAACTGTCACATCAATGTGGGTACCGGCAAGGAGCTCACCATCCGTGAACTTTCAGAACTTGTAGTAAAGGCAGTAGGTTTCGAAGGCGAGGTTGAGTTTGATGCTAGCAAGCCAGATGGAACCATGCGTAAGCTCATCTCTGTGGATAAGCTTCACAGCCTTGGATGGACTCACAAGGTCGAAATCGAGGATGGTGTACAGAAGCTCTTCGAGTGGTATAAGAATAGTTTGAAAGACTAAATACAAAATATGGGTAGGGAAGAGTAGCGACGATTGGATCGCTGCTCTTCTTTTTGTAACTTGTCCACCCAGTTACTTAAAAAGTTTAATTTATAATAGTGTTGCAGAATTAAGGCTAACATAAACATGAAAAAGATTATTTTATTCTTGCAGTTGATCTTCTCGATAGGGATGTCGGCGCAGACGACTGTAGAATCAGTCCAAGTTGCGGATATGGATGAAGGTGCCCCCATCTGTGGCAAGTCAATAGATTTGCACAAGCGCATTCTCCAGGCCTACAATTGCGATAGTACGCTCATCGTCTTCGCTTGTGATACCACTAAAAAAGGAAAAAATACCGATACTGGCTATCTCTATTCACTAGATGCCAATACCCTTGAAGTGCAATGGCAAAAGTCGCTGAAACTTTCTTTGTCAAAACTCTATGGCGTCTGTTCCAGGGGAGTGCTGCTTTCTTCCACTCTGAAAAGTACAGGCAAGTCACTCTTGACCTTGTCTGATACCAAGACGGGCCGGTCGCTATGGACGCAGTATCTTTATCCTGTCTATTTCAATGATAGCTTGGATATCGTGGTGGGACTTGAGAACGTGGGAGGCAGCAAGACATACGCTTATCGCCTGAGCACAGGAGGGTTGCTGTGGGATGCCGAGATTCCGATGACCAAGAACGTGGGATGGAAAGATGCTTGCATGGTGGATTCCACTCACTTGGTGGTTGTGGGTGATAACATCAACGAGATCAACATCCATTCGGGTGAAATCAAGAAGGTGAAGGCTGTGACTGGTATCAGTGATACAAAGGGAATGATGGCTTTGGCATTGACCAATGTCTTGTCTGCGGCAGTCACCATCGGATTTAATTCTCCTTTTTATTACTATTATTATAATCTTAATCCATATCTCATTACGGGCTTGACTTCCAATATCCTTCAGGTGGGCTCTGACTTGTATATTAGTGATAGAAAAAGCCTCTATTGTTTGGGAGCGGACAGTTTGCAAACACGCTGGAAGTATGATTTCCTGGACAAGGAGGCTTCTACGGCTCATCTTCTGCTTAGGGATGGCAAGATATTGATGCTCAATTACGGTTATGGCAAGAGTCTTATGAGAGGTACGGTGAAGTGTGGCAAGCCTTTCTTGGCTTCTTTTGATGCGCAGACGGGAGATAGGAAGAAGATGTTTCCTTTATACGACAAGAAGCATATCATGAACGACGGAATGCTCACGGAGAGTGGTGTCTTCCTTGCTGGTTCCGACAAGGCTGTATATCTGTCATTTGCTGATTCTGCTGTCATCAGCAAAGATTGGGATCGCAGTGCCAATGGGGCTTTGACTATGGTGTTGAGAAAACCATTCTATGCGTTTCATGGACTTGCACCAAAGCTGACTTTAGTGGAGGCATTCGACAAGGTGTGCCCGATGCAGACCAGTACCAACAAGCTTTTTGTCTTCAATGACAAGTTGGACATTCTTGAATCTTATGATCTCTACGAGACTTTCTCCGTTTGTTTCCGTTTGGATGATGTGCTTTGCATACAAAACAGGGATGACAAATCCAACTTTAGGCTGATTCATCCCGATGGTTCCTCTATCGGAAAACTGAAAGGCAAGCCTGTAGCCGCCCTGCTCAAAGGCAGAAATGTGCTAGCTGTATATGATGATCACCTTACAGTCTTTAGGCTGTAAGGTGCCTAGTGCCCTCTTATTACTGAAATTATGTGGATATATTAAAAAGAAAAAATCCGATTCTCATAACGAAAATCGGACTCTTAATTTTTTTTGAGTTATTTTTGGGAAAAGTGGGTAGTGATGGATTCGAACCACCGAAGGCATAGCCAGCAGATTTACAGTCTGCCCCATTTGGCCACTCTGGTAACTACCCGAAAGCTTTTGAATTACGAACAATCTTTATTTGGTAAAAGCTTTGTTCTTAAAAGCGAGTGCAAAGGTAGTGCTTTTTTTTCATTCCACCAAATTTTTCACTAACTTTTTTCACTTTTTCTTCAAAAAACTTCATTTTTCCCTAAAAAAGGGGTGTTTTTGCCCTTTGGGAGCTTAATTTCTAACTTTTATCACATGATGTCTGCGATGTTTCCTCGACAATCTTCTGTGTTTATAATGTTCTTTTAGATACGTTATCAATGATGTGCTGTGCAGTCTTATTCATTTTTGTTGTAAATTTGGGCGCAAAGTTACTCATTTTTCAATAAATATGTATGTGTTTCCCGAAAAAAATGTATCTTTGCAGTCGTTTTGTAATACAACAGACGTAAGTCTGAATAGAATTGAATAATTATACAGAATGATAGTAACAATTGACTGGATGGAGGAATGGTTCAAGCGTTTCGACCAGGAATATTTCGGTGGCAAACTGCCACTGCCGGAGTTGTCGCTCACCCGAGCCAAGACCCGGTTGGGACAGCTTGCCTTTAAGCGCGCTTCCCGCTGGGGGCGCACCAAGCTTTACGACTTTAAGCTCTCGATGAGCACCTATTATGATATGACCGAGCAGCAGGCCAAGAGTGTGCTGCTGCATGAGATGATTCATTACATCATCGGCTATACCGGACTGAAAGATACTTCGCCTCATGGTGTCGTGTTCCGGGGGATGATGGACAATCTGAACCGCAAATACGGTTGGGATATCCGGGTGATGACCTCTACCAAGGGATGGAAGGTGAGTGAGAGGGTAGCGGAGAAGAAGAAGGCGAAGGGACCGCAAACCTATCTGATGCTTGCCATCGAACTGAAGGATGGCAAGTTCTATCTCTCCAGGGTGAACCCCGGCTTTGCCCGCCGCATAGAGAAGCAGCTTCCGATGGTTCGCGAACTTCGTTCCCATCGCTGGTACACCACGCAGGAGTCTTATTTCGAGGATTATCCGCAGGTGCGCAGTCTTCGTGGGCGCCGCATTACGAAGAATGATTTCGAGAAACTTCAGAATGTGTTGACTCCTTTTGAGTTGTAGAATTAGGGAATAATTAAGAAGAAATCGATAAGCAGAAAAATTAAAAATGAATATCTTATGAGAAGAATGATTACTTTTGCCTTCATGATGACCATGGTTGTGATGATGGCGCATGCTCAGGGTGGATTGAAAAAAGTGTATAATGAAAGCATCGACCCGATGGGGCAGATTGATGCCGGCTTGCAGAAGGCGAAGACCGAGGGCAAGTTTGTGGTTTGTCAGCTGGGGGGCAACTGGTGTCCTTGGTGCCTGAAGTTTGCCGATTTCGTAGAGAAGGATACGGCTGTGAACCAGATGATGAATGATAACTTTGTTTATCTTCATGTCAACTATAACCCTCGCCAGTCGGCAGGTGGTGATGCCGTGAAGAAGGCTGAGACATTGATGAAGCGCCTGAACAATCCTAAGCGTTTCGGCTTCCCTGTCTTCGTGATTCTGGATGCAGATGGCAAGGTGCTTCATATTCAGGATTCCAGTTTCTTGGAAGAAGGCAAGGGCTATGATGAGAAAAAGGTGCTCCGCTTCCTGAAGAACTGGACTCCAAAGGCTGTCAATCAATAATAGCTTGAAAGGTAATTTGATAGTAGATTATCATAAACTTGAAAGATAATTCGATTGTAAATCAATATTAACTTAAATGATAATTTGTATGAAGAAAGTATTATTCTTTTTGCTCCTGATGACGGCAGTCATCGGTAGAGCACAGACTTCGCTCGACTTGTTGCCAGTAGGCACAGTGGCTCCTGATTTCACGGTTACCAATAGCAAGACGGGAGAGAAAATCTTCCAACTCTCTGATTGCAAGAACAAGACTTCGAAAGATGGACAGGCTGTAGCTGGAGTTTGGACCGTGCTTGATTTCTGGGCATCGTGGTGTCCTGACTGCAGAAGAGACATGCCGATGGTGAAGGAGATTTTTGATAAGTACAACACCAAGGTTCAGCTGGTGGGTGTTTCTTTCGATACCGATGAGGCGAGAATGAAGAAATACCTGGCAGATAACAATTATACCTGGTTGCAATATTGTGAGTTTAAGAAATGGAAAGAAACAAAGATTTCTAAGGATTACCACATTTCATGGATTCCAACTTCTTATCTCATCGACCCGGATGGCAAGGTTTATTTCTCTACCGTAAAGGCTGAGGAGATGATGCAGAAACTGGATTCGCTTGACAAGGAGGGTAAGTTGACAGTGAATACCATCAAGAAATAGATTGTAATATATATAGGTGTTCCTATCTGGAATTATCTGGAATAAAAAGAGGGTGTGTCATGAACTAATGGCACACCCTCTAATCATATATTATGTCTTCTCTTACAAACCTCTAGCTTTCAACAGTCCCGAAGCATCTGGCTGCTTCATGCCTGTGAAGTCGGTGAACATTTCCATCTGGTCCTTGGTGTTACCACGGCTCAGAACCTTGTCACGGAATGCCTGACCCACGGCTGGATCCAAAGCACCATGCTTGGCAAAGTAATCAGCCACGTTCACGGCGAGCACCTCTGTCCAGAGATAGCTGTAGTAACCTGCTGCATAACCGCCGCCCCATACATGGTTGAAATAGGTGGTGCTGTAGCGAGGAGGTATCTGTGAATTGAGCAAGCCTACATTGTTGAGGGCTTCCTTCTCGAAGGCGCCTGCCATGTATGGAGAAGGAATCTCATCTGGTGTCAACTCGTGCCAAGCCAGGTCGAGGCAGGTAGCTGCCAGGTTCTCACCCAACGAATAGGCTGTCTGGAAGTTGATGCTCTTCAGCATGCGCTCCTTCAGGTCGGCTGGCATGGCTGCTCCGGTCTGTGTATGACGGGCATAGTGGTCAAAGATTTCAGGGATGCTGGCGAACGACTCGTTAAACTGGGATGGCATTTCTACGAAGTCGCGAGCCACAGCTGTGCCCGAAAGTGTATTGTAGCCGCACTTTGACAACATGCCGTGGAGGGCGTGACCGAACTCATGGAAAAGGGTACAAACCTCATCCCATGTAATCAGCGTAGGCTGACCCTCTGGAGCCTTGGCGTTGTTGCATACATTATATATAATAGGCAACTGTCCCCATTTGTCGCTCTGCTTGGCAAAAGCACTCATCCAGGCACCGCCACGCTTGGTAGGACGGCGGAAGTAGTCGCTATAGAAAAGGGCGATAGGCTTGCCGTTCTTGTCGCTCACCTCGAACACCTTCATATCTGGGTGGTAGGTAGGGATATCCTTGCGCTGCTTGAAGTTCAAGCCGTAAACACGATGGGCAGCATAGAACACACCGTTCACCTGCACGCTGTCGATGTTGAAGTATGGCTTGATCTCATCATCAGTGATGTTGAGCATCTCCTTCTTCATCTTGGCAGAATAATAGAAGCGGTCGTATGGCTGCAGCTTGAAGTCCTTGCCCTCTGTCTTCTGAGCGTAAGCTTCGATATCGCGGGTTTCGGCATCAGCCTTAGGCGCATACTCCTTGATGAGCTGCTGCAGGAAATCGTTTACATTCTTGGTGTTCTTCGCCATCGTCTTCTCCAGAGAGTACTCGGCGTAGTTGTTGTAACCCATCAGCTGTCCCTTCTCGGCACGCAACTTGGCAATCTCGGTAACGATAGGGAAGGTGTTGAACGCAGGGTTAGTGCCGTCTGCACGATGGATGCTGGCCATATACACCTTGCGGCGAAGCTCACGGTTCTGAAGATTGGTGAGGATAGCCTGCTGGGTGGTGTTCACGATGACGATGCAGTAAGGCGCCTTGCCGCCACGGCTCTCGGCATCCTTCTTGCACTGTGCGATATCGGCATCGCTCAAACCGGCGAGTTCCTCCTTGCTGTTCACCCAAACCACGGCGTTGTTGGTGGCTGCAGGAAGAAGATTACCCCATTGTTCCTGGAGATCTGAGATGCGTGAGTTTATCTGCTTCATGCGCTCCATCTTCTCAGGAGAAAGCAAGGCACCTGAACGGACAAAGCTCTTGTAGATTACCTCGGTGAGTCGCTTGTCCTCGCCCTTGAGCTTCTTGTATTCGTTGTCGTAAACATATTTAATGCGTTCGAAGAGTTTCTGGTTGAATGAAATCTCATTGTTCAGGTTGGTGAGCAGCGGCATTACCTTCTTCTGGGTATCAGCAATGCCTGGAGTTTTGTGGGCGCTGGTAAGACCGAAGAACACATTGGAGACATGCTCCAGCAGCATACCACTGTTTTCGTAAGCGAGGATGGTGTTCTGGAAGGTTGGCTTCTTCTTGTTGTTGACTATCTTCTGGATGTTGGCACGCTGTTCCTTGATGGCAGTTTCGATGGCAGGAAGGTAGTCGCTCTCCTGAATCTTGCTGAAGTCAGGAGCGCCGAAAGGCAGGCTGCTCTTCACCAGAAGAGGGTTCTGACGGTTGCCGCCCGCATTTTGGGCGAACGATGAGGCTGGCATCTGCAGGAGTGCAGCAGCCAGTCCGAGAGTTAAAAATGTCTTGTTTAAATTCATTATGTTTCTTTTTTATTGAAATTTTCTGCAAAGGTAGTCATTTATTTCGGATTATCGCATTTCCTGCTTATGTTTTTTATTATCTTTAGATAATTTTCTTTATAAGTGAGGTGCTTTAAGAAAATCCCTTAAGGAGAATTTTTCATACCCTTAAGGAAAAATATATTTTCCCTTAAGGATATTTATTTTTAGCCTTAAGGGAAAATATTGAAACTCTTCTTCTCTCATTTTAAAGGGGTTTGAGAAGTGTTTTGTTTATTGCGGAATAATATTTACATAGCTTCTTTGCTATCTTTGCCTTCATTTCTTATTTTTTTGCTTTTTCCTTTTCTGTTTCAAAATTTTGCAGTACTTTTGTACTGAAATTGTGGAATAGGAAAGAAAAATCAATAAGATGAATAGACGGAAAATAAAAACAGACTCAATGATGACGTTGAAAGCGTCTTTTCTTGTAGTGGTATTTTTGATGGGGGTGCTGGCTCCTGCCATCGCCCAGACCAGACAGAACAAGAAGCCTCGCAAAAAACTGAAGGAATTACTGATGATGGCTGATAGCCTGCGACTCCAGTTGCGGCAATCTGCCGATAGGGGCCGTATGCTCCAATGGGGCGACTCCCTTCTTATGGCAGAATTAGGCAAAAGCAAGATGAGTGAGAAGAAAAAGCAGAGGTTCATGAAGCATTATGTCAAGATTCAAAGACGCTTGAGCCTCTATGACCGCCAATTGTTCAGAGGAGATTCCCTGCTGGCAGCCAATTATTACAAGATTAAATATGATACTGCCTACATCTCCCGTCCCGATGCCCGATGGACTATCAAGCTGAGAGGCAATCTTTCTGGAGCCGATTTGGAAACTACGGCGAAGACGGATGGAACGGAAACCCATACCAAGGTGATGGCCGACTGCCGTGGAACCCTCTCCATGGCTGTGGCTTATCGTGGCTTGGGGCTTGGTTTGGCTGTGAACCCAGCCAAGCTGGCTGGCAAGAATCAGGACTTTGAGTTCAACCTCAACTCCTATAGCAACCGCTATGGCTTCGACGTAGTCTATCTCTCGTCCAAGACCTTCCATGGTCACCAGGAAATGGGAGGTAGCGAGATAGATATCCATAAGGGAGAAATCTCACAGAAGGCATTGAATCTCAATTTCTATTATGCCTTCAACTATCGCAAGTTCTCCTTTCCGGCAGCTTTCAGCCAGAGCTACATTCAGAAGCGAAGTGCCGGAAGTTGGATGGTTGGCGCCAGTTTTGACGGTTCCAAGACGAAGGTAAAGAGGATGACCATCCGTCTTAACGAGTTGGCGCTCGGTGCAGGCTATGGCTATAATCTCGTTCCATCCTCCCATCTGCTGTTCCATCTGTCAGCCTTGCCAACCATCACGGTATATTCTCATGACTATACCAAGATGAAGGCTGAAGCAGAAGAGGGGAGTAGTGATACAGAAATCCCAACTGTTAAAAACAGCATGAAGTATCATTTCCCGTCTGCCATCATTACCGGTAGAGGTGCAGCCGTGTATTCCTGGCGCAACAAGTTTGCCGGTGCCACTGCTGTTTATAATTTCTCAGTAGCCGGAGACGAGGAACATCTGCAAGTGAAGAGAAACAAATGGCGAGTAAGAATGTTTTTCGGATTCAGGTTCTAGGAACATACTTCTTTACAATAGCTTGCCTGAGATTCTCGTATTTTCAGACGCTTATTATTTCTTTGAGAATATTGTAAATATGAAGAAAATCGGAAAGGTGTTGGTAATCAGACACTTGTGATTTTCTGACAAGATGGCGGCGTTGAGGAAAATCTATAGTTGTACGACTATAACCCCTATAGTTGTACAACCATAACTCTATAGTTGTACAACTATAGCATGTATAGTCGTACAACTGTAACTTTATAGTCGTACAACTATAGGTCTTATTCTTAATAGAGAGCAGAAAACAGAGGATTCCGGCCTCTCAATCCTCTTATTTTTGTCGCTAGATTCAAAAAATGTAGGTATATGAATTTTGAGTATAAATTTTGACGGGAGGTATCTTTACAGTTATGATTTGAACTAAAAATGGAGGAATAATGATATGAATACAAGTTGTAATCGGCTCAGGGGAGATTGTCTTATCCACGGACAATCTCTCCTGAGCCGATAAATGTTCGTTCATTGTTTGTTATCTTTTTAAAAAGAACGGAAGATAACTGAATTTAATATATTACATCCACACGCTTTTGCAGGTGCCCCGAATTTTTACACAAAATCCATTAAAGATTATTAAATTGTGGGGGTATTAAGTTCTTGTTCTGATGGAAATGCTTAATTTTGCAACTTGAGAAAAGAAAAGTGCAAAAAATAGGTATGAAACGTTCGCTCAACATATTGATGGCTTTGATGCTCTCGCTCATGGTGGTTTACTTGAGCGTGGGTACTACCGTCATGCACTGCCTTCACTATGACAAGGTGATTGATTATTTGATTTTTCCATATTTGCAAATAGGTTGCAATAGTTTGTTTGTACTTTTGCAGCCAAGATTGTCGTATGCCTATCCCTATCAGTAAAATCTTAGGGTTGCATACATATATAAAAAGGTAAAATCATCCGAAGCGAAGATTTAAGATTCGGATAAAAGGAAATATATTTATGTATTCAAAATATCTATTGCTCAGTGCCTTGCTGGTTATTGGTGCTGAGACTTATGCAAAAAATAATAAGACAGAGGTTGTGTCTCTGTTGTCATATCACAATTCTGTAAGAAATAACTCTGTAGATTCCTCCTCTCAGGATTCTGTCTTTAAGGACGAGACCTTGCAGGAGGTGAAGGTGGTGGCTCGCAAGTCGGGCACTTCCCGATTGGCTGGTGCCGTGAATGGCATCGCCGTGAACAAGGATGAACTCTTCAAGGCGGCTTGTTGCAACCTGGGCGAGAGTTTTACGACCAATCCATCGGTGGATGTGGCTTATAATGATGCCACGACGGGCGCAAGACAAATCAAACTCCTTGGTCTTTCAGGCACTTACGTACAGATGCTCACCGAGAATCTCCCTAACTTCCGTGGTGCAGCCATCCCTTACGCCTTGGGGTATGTGCCAGGTCCTTGGATGAAAGGCATTCAGGTATCGAAGGGCAGTGCTTCGGTGAAGAATGGCTATGAGTCGATTACGGGGCAAATCAATGTGGATTACTTGCAACCAGAGGATGAGCAACAGGTGGAGGTGAACCTCTTTGGCGATACCAAGAGCCGAATCGAGGCAAATGCCGATGCCAATGTTCATCTGTCGAATAAGTGGGCAACGGAGATATTGTTGCATCATGAGAATATCCTCAAAAACCATGATGATAATGGCGATGGCTTCTATGATATGCCAGGCAGGGAACAATATAATGTGCAAAACCGTTGGGTGTATAAAGGCAAGAACTACATCTTCCATGGTGGACTTGGGGCTTTGAAGGAGATTCGTACCAGCGGGCAGGATGAGACGCATGTTCATAGTGACGATATTTATAGGATCAAGCTCCATACCAACCGCTATGAGGGTTATATGAAACATGCCTTCATCCTCAATCACGAGCATGGCACCAATATTGCCTTCATGTCCTCGGCTTCGATGCACCAGCTCGATGCCCAGTATGGCAACAGGTTCTACGACCTCAATGAGAAGAATCTCTATGGCTCGCTGATGTTTGAGACCAATTTTACTCATCAGCACAATTTGTCGGTAGGTTTGAGTGTCAACCATGATTACCTGGGACAGCGCGCCAATGTGAATATTTCTCCAAGACCGACAGTAGGGCTAGAAGACTCTCCTTACCTTTTGTCGGAGATGCAGAGAATGAACGAGAAGGAGACGACTCCTGGAGCATACGCCCAATACACCTATACGTTAGGCACGAAGTTGACAGCGATGGCAGGTGTCCGTTTCGACCATAGTTCGCTTTATGGCAGCTTCTTCACCCCTCGTTTCCACGTGAAGTATTCGCCTGTCGATGCCATCAGCATCCGCTTGTCAGCAGGTAAGGGCTATCGCACGGTATTTGGCTTGGCAGAGTACAACTATCTCTTGGCGAGCGGCAGGGAGTTTCAGATTACGGGTGATGGACTTAAGCAAGAGGAGGCTTGGAACTATGGTATGAGTACCGCTTTCTACATCCCGATGTTTGGCAAGACACTGAAACTGAATGCCGAGTATTACTATACCGACTTCAAGAATCAAGCGGTGGTGGATTATGATGCCAACAAGGGGCTTATCTCTATCTGCAATTTGATGGGCAAGTCTTATTCGCACACCTTCCAGATAGATGCCTCTTATCCATTGCTGAAGGGCTTGGAGATAACAGCGGCTTATCGTCTGAACGATGTGAAGTGTACCTACGATTATGGCAAAACCTTGAAAGAAAAGCCATTGACCAGTAAGTATAAGGCGCTCTTCACGGCTTCCTATAAGACTCCACTTGGCCTTTGGCAATTTGATGCCACCGTGCAGTTGAATGGTGGAGGCAGAAATCCTGAGCCTTACCAGTTGGCAGATGGAAGCCAGTCATGGTCTCCTCGTTTTCATAGCTTCGGGCAAGTGAGTGCGCAGGTTACGAGATGGTTCCGCCATTGGAGTATCTATGTGGGAGGCGAGAACCTGACTGGTTTCAAGCAGAAAACTCCTATCTATGGTGCCAGCAACCCATGGGGAAGCGATTTCGAGCCAACCTTGGTTTGGGGACCTGTAGAGGGCAGGATGTTCTACGCAGGAGTGAGAGTACACTTTTAATTGAAAATGTTTAAAGTTGAATTATTTAATCAAATAGAAAAGTTATGAAGAAGATTTTAGTAATGTTCACAATGATGATGGTGGCAATGGTAACCTTTGCCAAGGACATCAAGACCGTAGTGTTCACCACAACCCCACAGATGCACTGTGCGGCTTGTGAGAATAAAATCAAGAGCAACCTTCGCTTTGAGAAGGGTATCAAGAGCATTGAGACTTCTGTGCCAAACCAGACAGTCACAGTACAGTATAATGCCGACAAGACAACCCCAGAGAAACTCCAGAAAGGTTTTGAGAAGTTTGGCTATAAGGCTCGCATCCTGAAAGATGGCGAGAAGGTTGAGAAGAACACTGGGGAGAAGTGTGACTTGATGTAATTCCTGCTGCTCATTTGATAGAAGCTTAACTATTGGCACGCAGGAATCCCTGCGTGCTATATGGTGCTTATCATAAACCACATTAGTTCATTTATATTCCTTCAGTCAGGAACTTGCGAAGATGCAGGTGCGTGATGCCGTCATTATCATTTTTGGTGAGCAGAGGAGTCATGGAGATAACGTACTTCGGATAGTTGTCTTTGATGGAACGGAGATTGCCAAACTCCCGCTCTCTGGTTGCATCGTCGGCTATGATGTAGGAAGCTTGCACGTAGATGCGTTCGCCGCCTGGTTTGGTGCATACAAAGTCGATTTCTCCAGCTTGCAGTTGTCCTACATATACTTGATAGCCCAAGCGTATGAGGTTCTGATAGATGATATTCTCTATCACTTTCTCAATGTCTCCTTCACGTGTTCCCCCGGCAATGGCATTTCTAATGCCGTTGTCTTCAAAATAAAACTTATCGTTGGTTTCAAAGATACGTTTGCCGTGGATGTCATAGCGGTTCACCTTGTGTAGGATATAGGCTTCACAAAGGAAGGATATGTAATTGATGATAGCTGCCGAAGCAATGGATTCTCCTTGAGATTTCATATATTTGGAGATGCTGTTGGCTGAGATGAGTTTACCTGTGTTATCTGCCAGAAAACGCACCAGGTTCTCTAAGAATGGCACGTTTCTTATCTGGTTGCGCATAATGACATCCTTAAGTAAGACGGTATGGTAAATATCCATCTGGTATTCACGTGCATCATCCTCTTCCAGTCCTATCTTTGCCAGACCAGGCAGGCCACCATACTGAATGTACAAAGCAAGTGCTTCGTCATTATCTGATAGTTGATGAAATTCCAGAAACTCGTTATAGCTCAGCGATTGGATATAGATTTCCTCATATCTGCCACCGATGAGTGTGCTCAGTTCATTGCTCAGCATGCGAGCATTGCTACCTGTGATGATAATGTCGGTGTTAGGTTCTGTGCGATAACTTCGGATGGATCGTTCAAATTCCTTGATGTCTTGTATCTCATCGATAAGGATATAGTTATGTTTATCAGATAAAAAGTGCTCTCCGATATAGTCGTTGAGATCCTGATAGGTCTGAATGCAGTCAAACTCTCTTTTCTCCTTATCTATAAAGATGATATTGTTGCTGTCATCTGCCTTCTTACGGTCACGAATCATTTTCATCATGCAGCTTTTACCTACACGACGTTGACCTACTAATACGATGATGGTCTCCTTTCCAAGATACCTTTCTATCTTGTCGATATATGATTGACGAATAATAGTTGCCATAT